>Ga0272442_10001251_pt1 | contig 38989 bp, 34 predicted proteins | sample SSMForm2O_FD_200262 | JGI IMG/M metagenome (GOLD analysis project Ga0272442, IMG submission 200262) | Marine sediment archaeal communities from Little Sippewissett salt marsh, Falmouth, MA, United States - SSM-Form-2O | ecosystem: Environmental > Aquatic > Marine > Wetlands > Sediment ... | reverse complement strand
AGATGGTTATCTCGGCACATAAAAACGGTTTCCCCGGCTGTAAATTTCATACGCCGACGGCCGGTTATCCGAACCAGAAAGAGATGTACCCCGCATACGAAAAAATGGTGGAGCTGGGGCTTCATCTTCAGGTCCACACCGGTGTGGAAGAGCTGCCGGGGACCAGGGCAAAGTATCAGGACCCGCTGTATCTTGACGATGTGGGTATGGATTTCCCCGATCTGAGGATCCTGCAGCTGCACTGTGGTGTTTTCAACAATCCCATGCAGGGACTGTGGAATGTGATGAAATTCGACAATATGTTCACCGATATCACCATCCCGCACCCCACGCTGATGCATTTCAAGTATTACTGGGATCTTGATCACATGCGCTTTCTGGAGTTCTTCATGCCCGACAAGGTCTTTTACGGCACCGATTTTCCGCTGACGCTTCCGGTGTACCGGGAAATGATCGGCAATATAATGACCATGCCGCTTTCAATGGAATTCAAGCACAAGCTGATGGGTGACAATTTTAGAAAGTTTATCAGCTGGGAAAGCGATACATAATCACAACAATAGGAGGATGCTAATAAAATCAAAGTTTTCACGTTTTACCATTTTTTGCAGTTATCGGCGCAGGCGAAGTCCTGGCGAGTATCGTTCTTTCCGCTGTAAGACATGCCGAGACAGGGCGGTAATAGAAGCAGGAGGTGTACACATGAGCCCTATAGAAAAAGAGGTTGAGCAATTAATGACGAAACTGAATGAGTGGAACGCGGAAATTGATGCATTGGAGCAAAAAGCGGCAAGACGACACCAATCAAAAGAAATGTATGCAAAACACATCGATGAGTTGGAGACAAAGCTGTTTAACGGTAAAATAAAACAGAAAAAAATTCAGAAACGTTTTGCAGCATAAGGGTACGATGGTTTTTTAAATTATCATGCAAAGAACGGGTGAGCCCGCTTTTGGATGATGCGTGAGCGTGAAATATTTAAATTTCATATAAGAAGGAGGTGAAGCGTTATGCAACGAGGTGATGGAACAGGACCGTATGGCCAGGGCTCAGGTGCAGGCAGAGGCATGGGCCGCCAGGGCCAAGGAGGAAGAAAGGGAGGTAATCGCCCGGGATCAGGGCCATGTGGGGTGTGCGTATGCCCGAATTGCGGTGCAACTGTTGAACATCAGCGAGGTGTCCCCTGTTATCAGGTGGTCTGCCCCCAATGCGGAGCCAAAATGGTAAAAGGATAACAGCGGCTGGAGTTTCAGAGCAAAAGGTATCAGCTGTATGTTACTCAGTGCTCGTTATAATGCATTTCCCGGGATGCATATTTTTTACCTTATGCATCTGTGATAGTTTGAATCTCGTGTTGTGTCACGGGAATACAGGTAATAAACCATTATTAGAAAAATTATTTTTAAAAAGGTGCACGATGATTACCCATCACCATGCAGTCATAAATGAAATACGTATGCATTATGCGGCTGCAGGCTCCGGACCTGTGCTGCTGTTTCTGCACGGATTTCCTGAATATTGGGGAGTTTGGAAAAACCATCTCAGAGAATTCCAAAAAGACTTCTACTGTGTTGCACCGGACCTGCGAGGATACAACCTTACCGAAAAGCCGGCAGCACTGATAAAATATCATATTGTCTCTCTTGTTGAAGATATTCGCCAGTTGGTAAAGCATCTTGGAGTTAAAAACATATTCCTCGTGGCCCAGGACTGGGGTGCACAGGTTGCATGGTCTTTCGTATTAAGACATCCCGAATACGTTAAAAAATTTATCACCATTAATGCCACTCATCCTGCGCTGTTTAACAACGTGCTGCAGACCGATTCCGAACAGCAACAGGCAAGTCAGTACATGCTGCAGCTGCGTAGCCAGGATGCAGAAAGACTACTTACTGAAAATAACTTTGCGTGGCTCAAGAGGGAAATATTGGAAAAATTACGGGCTAAGGGGGTACTAAGTAAAAAGGAGTCAGAGGAGTGGGTTGCAGCCTGGCGACAACCCGGTGCGCTTACCGGGGGGTTGAATTATTATCGGGCGTCTGAAGAGGGCCCACCGGATGGAAAAGGTCATCCGGGAGGCAGCAACTTGATTGAAGACCTCAACTCGGAACAGCTCCATGTTGATGTGCCAACACTGCTGATTTATTGTGAAAAGGAAAAATACCGTATGCCGAGCAGTCTCATAGGGATAGAAAAATATGTTTCAAACATTCGGATTATTCGTGTACCCGATGCCTCGCACTGGTTTACCATAGAAAAACCTGATTTGCTCACAATGTACATTCGGGAATTTATACACGTTTGAAGTTCCTTTCCAATGAAAGCGGAAGGGGGGGGATTCGAACCCCCGAAACGGAGTTACCGCTTAACGGTTTTCGAGACCGCCGCCTTCAGCCGCTCGGCCACCCTTCCCTACGTGATGATCCGGTATATAGATCTGGATTTATGTGGTATAATTACCGATATAAACTGTTGCGTGTGACAATAACGGTATCCGTATGAACAAACCCGTTCTATTCTTTCTTTGCTTTGTAATGACGCTTCTGGTCTTTATTGTATCAGTTCTGCTTCTGCGCGGCTCTGATGACTGGCTGCTAGGGTCAATGGGAAAATCCAAAACCCTTGCCGGTCCAAAGGCCCATTACCTTGAGGTTCCCAATATCGTCATTAATCTTCCCGGCAGGAGCAGCAGAATGTGTAAAGCTGGCTTTACGCTCCAGGTCAAGGACGAAAAAAATGTCCGGCTCCTGTCTCAGGATAAGTATATGGGCATCGTTAAAGACACTATTATAACAAATCTTTCATCCATCAAACAGGAAAATCTCCTTACCTTTAACGGAAAAATGCGCCTTAAACGGGAAATAAAGAAAACCATCAACCGCTCTTTAAACACACATGTCGTCCACAACGTATATCTCAGAGAACTGCTCATTCAGTAGCGAGCTTTCAAAAGCCCTTTGATTATGACAGGCTGTTCAAAAATATCCAGATGCAAGGCGCATAACACATGAGGAATGAGGCGTACTTTGCCTGTACGTCGCAGTGACGAATGTTTTGTGCAACGCAGCAGATGGGTGTTTTTCAACAGCCTAGAGGCTCCGCGTACATTCCTCCCGCAAAGCCCCTTCATCCCGTGACGACAGCACACGGTCAAGGGCATCCAGGATGCTGTCTTTATCCCGTGGGAGACGTGCCTGGACAGGAAAGTAATTTGAAGCGTGGTTTGAAAAAAACAGACAGTTCTGCAGCTGCGATGTCGCTACCATGGTTCTTAATTCCTCAATCAGTTCAAATTTGTCGGGCAGCTCAAAAAGGCCGTTTTCCAGTGCATCATGAAGCGGCGTTCCGGGAACTACCATCAGTGTCAGCGCGCCGATCTGGTTCGGTTTCATGCGGTTGAGAACACGCATTGTCTCAACAGCGTGCACGGTGCTCCGTTGCTTGCCGCCCACCCCCAGCAGTACCGTGACGTTCAGCTTTATTCCGGCCTCCCGCACCCTGGAGGCAGCCTCGATCATCTGGCAGGTGGTCGCACCCTTTTGTACCGCATCAAGGGTAACCTGGTCACCTGACTCAAGCCCCATATACACGATGCCGAGCTTCTTTTGTTTCAGGAGCCTGAGCTCCTGGGGCGATTTGGCAAGTACACTTTTTGCGTTCCCGTATATGCCCACCCGGCGGAGTCCTGAAAACCTCAAGCCCAGGTGGTCGAGAACACCGGTCAGTGTTGTCTGGGGCATCATCAAAGGATCGCCGTCACACAGGAATACACGGCTAACACGATCTCCCCTGCGGGCGGCATCGTCAATATCTCGGAAGATGTCTTCGACTGGTTTGATACGAAATTTTTTATTTTTGTAGGCAGGGCAAAACGTGCACCTGTTATGCGAGCAGCCTACCGTGACCTGAAGGATAAGACTGTTTGCCTCACTGGGCGGTCGTATAATGAGACCGTCATAGTTCATGATACACTGTCATCTTTAACTGTCCGGATAAGTTCAGGCAGGGGGATGGTCTCCTGGCTCCCTCTGCGCATATCGCGCAGGGTCACCATACCCTGCTTTGCTTCATCAGGACCCACAATAACCACCAGCGGGATTGAGCGGTTTGCGGCATAGGCCAGCTGTTTTTTCAGTTTGACGGGAGCAAAATAGACTTCAGTGTTTATCGCTTCATCCCGAAGCTTTTTCGCAACGCGCAAATTTTCGGCCATAAGGGTTTCATCGAAAAAGGTTACAAGAACCCGGGTCTGTGTCGGTGCCGTCTTGAGGCTGTCCAGTTCTTCCATGACCGTAACAAGACGCTCAAGGCCGAAGGAGGTGCCGGTTGCAGGAATGGTCTGTTTTGTGAAAAGGCCTATAAGATTGTCATATCTCCCGCCGCCGGTTATGCTCCCGATTTTCGGTTCCGTTACCACAGTCTCAAAAATCGGTCCGGTGTAGTAATCAAGTCCCCGGGCAAGTGAAATATCGAAGCGGTAGAATTTCTCCGGCACGTCATGGGAAACAAGCGTCTCACGGATCATCTCGAGTTCTTTAAGGCCGTCATCACCTACGGGTATACCCTGCAGCAATTGTGCGATCTCGTTAAAATCTCCTCCGTCTTTCAGTACCGTTTTATACACAAGATCCGAGGACCGGGGGCTTAACAGTCCTTTGTCCTGCATTTCGCTGAGTACCGCATCCGCGCCGACCTTGTCCAGTTTGTCCAGGCACCGTAAAAAGGCCGCTATGTCCTTTTCTGCGATTCCGGCTTTAAGCGCAAGCGCGTTGAGCACCTTTCTGTTGTTGATGCGAATAATAAAATTTTCAAAGCCCAGCGTGCGTAAAACGCTGTGGGTGATAACGAGCAGTTCCCCGTCGGCATAGGCGCTCTGTGAACCGATTATGTCGATATCACACTGGTAAAACTCCCGAAACCTGCCCTTCTGGGGTTTATCGGCCCGCCAGACCGGGGCGATCTGATAACGCTTAAACGGTTTGGTTATGTCGGTATGCATGGCAATAACCCTGCTGAGAGGAATAGTCAGATCATAGCGCAGGGCTACATTTCTGCCGCCCCTGTCCTGAAATTTATATATCAGCTTTTCCCCCTCTTCCCCGTATTTGCCTTCAAGTGTCTCTGCATATTCCAGGCAGGGGGTGTCCAGCGGTTCAAAACCGAAGGTCTCGAAGATACGTGTCATTGTTTCTATAATGCGTCGGCGGACAGCCATTTTCTGTGGTAGGAAATCCCTGAATCCTTTGGGAATCTGCGGCATCGACATGGTAAGGCCTCTCTTTTTAGACTAGCAGCGAGCCTGTTTTCGGTTCAGTACCCGCTTTATCCCGGGCTTTTTTGCTGTTTTTAAAAGATGATTCGAAAAGTTGAAAACCTTTGTTCACCATTTCTGTACAAAAGGCGTTGTTTTCAGGCTGCATTTCCGGATCAGCAAAAGATCCCGCGCAAAAAAGTACCACCTTTGCCATTTCACGGGCGCCTCTGCAGTGAAGAATATAAGAAATTTCCTCCAGTCGTCTTTTAAAAATCCTCTGTCGCTCCTGGTTGAAAAAACCGCGCGTTGCTTCAGCTTTAAGTCCTGCGATTCTTTCAGTTTGCTGCTGTTCACTGAGTACCAGGGGGCTGTAGACAATGTTGGTTATCTTCATTTTCAGTTCTTTTGCCTCTTCGCTGGCAACAAACCAGAAGACAATATCTGTTTGTTCAAAAAGGTCTTTTATGTTGTTTTGCAGGCCGTTTTCCTGTGCAACATCTTCAAGCGTATAAAGATCATAGATAATAGGCTGTTTCCGGACACCTATCACATCCGAGAACAGTTTTTTCCACTGTTCAATATTGGCCGATACGCGTTTTCCCTGCTTTTCCATCTCACTGCAGGCTTCTTCCACCAGGAAAACGGCATCGTCCGGCGGGACTTCCAAAAAATCCGTCTTTTTATCATGAAGCAGCTTTTGAATAAACTGTCTGCTGTCCTTTCTCATTGCGGTCAGCACTTCGATCTCATGAATGCCGTCAACGTCTCTCATGAGGATGTTGAATATTTTATTCTCATAGGCGGTAACCGGTTTTACCATAAAAACCAGCCGGTACCCTTCAGGATCAAGGGATGAAATAAAAGAGCGTGCTTCAGGCAATTCGATCTTCTTAAATACGGCATCCTGCTTAACCTCTTCGGGTAAGAACCCGACATCGATTCCTTTTTGTTTCAGTTTGTGGATCGCCTTTTTAATTATCTTACGGATTTCTTTCTTGCTGTTATTCTTATAAACATGCTCCAGAACCGTACACGCGGCAGCACCATCAAGACCCGTTAAATAGGTAATCGCGCTTCCCGCGGTTTTTATATCCCTGTCCGCAACACAGGTAATAAATGAAGCAAGGCCTGTTTCAGCCTCATCAAGCAACTGATACATGAGTGCCTCTTGTTCGGTTGCCGTTCGTGCAACAAAACCATCAACAAGGGGGCCTGCCTCTTCTTTTTTCATTTCAAAAACACTGTGAAGAACAGCCTGTTTGATTCTTTGGGCCAGCCCGTCAAACTCCAAAAGCCTGCTTGTAAGCCCTTCTTCCATAATCGCGTCACTTTTGTTCAACAGCTCCAGAATGATCATGCCTGTGCGGGGCATGAAATCTCCCCGTTTAACAACTTCCTGAATCATGGTGAGATGCTCCACACCGGCAAAGTGCAGCAGCAGGCGAAGCAGTATTTCCTTTTCTTTGAACCCTGCTTTCTGAAATCGCCGGGGAAACAGGGAAAAGTCGAAATGTTCAAGCGAGGTAATCTCCTCTGCTTTTTTTCTGTAATAGACATCAAGCTGTGGGGCCTCTGAGGATTCCCGTATGGTATCATCAATAATTTTATTCGCCCTATCGTGAAATTCATTACTTATTTCAACATCCACCTTGCTTTTTCCTTCAGTCATAATACGCGGTTCCCCTTTTCAAAATAGGTATTGTTAAAACATTAAATTATAAGGAAATAATAGGTATAAGTCAAAACAAAAGCAATTTCTAAATTTCCGCAAGAGTATGGTTTTATCATCGTTACTGCTGTTAATGAAAAGGTAAAAAAAGTTTATATTTTTATCTTGACTGTACTCATAACTTAGCATATTTTAGATGATTACGAAGCAGTGGGGAATCGTACAACGGCAGTACGCCAGACTCTGGATCTGGTTATCCAGGTTCGAATCCTGGTTCCCCAGCCAGTGAGGTCCCATCGTCTAGTGGCCTAGGACACCGGCCTCTCACGCCGGCGACGCGGGTTCGACTCCCGCTGGGACCATGATAAAACACAAGGGGTCAACCGACATCGGGACCCCTTTTTACATGCCTCGACACACCTCCTGCCCGACAATAATGCATATAATTTGTTATAAAATATCTATATTTTTATATATTTATTCATTGCATTATTATTATTTATCACTATACTTTAATTATAAAGGGAGGTGATAAAATAGTCGTTTATTGTTTAAAGCAGGTTACTCGGTAAGCTGATTCCTGCGGGCAGGAAAACAAACAGCAACAACAACCTTCCCCTAATACAAAAGATCGGGGGTGAACAAAGAGTAACGCGTCTTTCCCGTCCCGTGAGACAGTTCGACCATACGGTTTCATGGTATCTGAATGTGGTTTGCCGTATATCTGTCTATACCGCTTCCTCCTCCATTCTGTGACCGATGCAATATTGTACCACACATTGCTATTCATTCTCGGTTATGGGTCTTCAAATACTTCCTCAAAACCCACAGGTATTTATACATTGCACAGTGGAGCCATGCTTGCTGCTTTCATTACTCCCGTTACTCACCGGGCAAATTCCTCAGCCCGAACAAAACAGAACGAAAGGAGGTGAGATTATGGATGTTCGTCATTTCAATTTCAGACAACTATTGCACGGTGATACCATCTTTAATGTTTTGCTCACAGTGATAATGATCCTTTTTTTATTCTTGATGCTCAGGCCCTTTTTCGGATTGTAATTAGCAGGTCACGCAAACAAGTAAAAAACAAATGCACCCGGAACGGCTAACAGCTTGAATTAACCACAAAAAGCACTGCGGAGTTCACAGCTGGATTGTCGCAATATGAAAATCGTCCTTCTCAAGGATGCTGACAAGCACTTTGCCGTTATCAGTGCACCACTTTGTAATGTCATCATGAAATGTGGGGCAGTCAGCATACACCTCAAGGGTCGTTCCTGCCGGCAGCACGTTTGCTTTAACTGCTGTTTTTAAAACAGGTTGGGGACACTTCATTCCCCTGCAATCCATAATCTCGGCCATAAATAATCTCTCCCATTTTAAAATTGTTATTATCTTGTTGCCACAGTACGTTCATCACTGCTTCACACAGACAACCCTCTCAAAAAGGAACAATAATCTCACTCACCCAACAGCCCTGCCAGCTCAGCACGGATTTGCTTACTGGTAAAATGGCGTGCAGATGCCGCGCCGCTCGGACATGTTGCCGCGCAGGTCCCGCATCCCCTGCACAGCGCTTCGTTTACCTGGGATATATTGTTCTCGGGATCAAAATATATTGCGCTGTACGGGCACATCTGAATACACATTTTGCAGCCGCCGCAGATAGAACGGTCAATATGTGCCGTCATAATTTCAAGATCGATCTCACGGCCGGGTACGAGTTTGCTCAGCGCATCCCCCATCGCGGCATGAGATCTGGTTACTGCGGTTCCCGCCTTGCAGGGTCCCCCGGCACCTCCGGCAATGTAAATACCGTCAAGAGATGCGCCGGTCATATGAAGCACATCATGGGCTGAGGTTAAAAAACCGTTCTCATCACGATCAATATGAAGCAGCGCAGCAAGCTGCTCGGTCCCGGGTGCGGGCTTTATCCCGGTCACAAGCACTGCCATGTCAACAGCAAATGCATCATGATCCGGCGTTCTAACCGTTATGGAGCCGTCCTTTTCAGTCAGGCTGACCGAGTCCGGATCGTCACACTGTATAAACCGTGTGCCCTCTTTGAGCTGTTTCCGGTAAAAAGCCATATCCTGTGCACTATCACATACGACATTTTTGTTAATGACAACAACGTTTAACCGGGGATCAAGCCGATGCAGTATCTCACCCGCTTTCAGCATCTGAATAAAAGAAACGCCGAAACAATGGGCAAGCCCGTCATCATGTTGAGACCCGGCGCACTGAATGACGGCAACCGAACGCGGCTGATTGCCGTTCTTAAGGGTGATCTTGCCGCCGCAAGGCCCGGTTTCGCGAGCCATAATTTCAAATTCATTCATGCAGTAAACATTCTCACACGTCCCGTGTCCGAGACCGGATGCAGGGGACGGCGCTGCCTGAGCGTAGCCTGTGGCAACAATAATTGCCCCTGCCTGCAGAGAAAATTTTTCGTCCACCTGGTTAAAATTTACCGCATTAAACGGGCACATTTCCTTACAGGCATTACATGCATTATCAACAAAATGCCTGCAGGCCCGTCGGTCAATTGCCGCCGTTTGGCCGGGAAACAGTGTGTACACTGCCTTCCTTGTTCCCATGCCCAGATCAAATTCACTGGGTACAATTACCGGACATGCATCAAAGCATGCCTCACACCCGATGCAGTTTTCATCAATAAAACGGGCTTTTTTAACTGCTTCTGCATGGAAATTTCCATAAAAGCCGGTAACCTCCAGTATTTCTGCATTGGTATAAACCGTTATCCGCGGGTCATCTCTGACGGCTGCAAGCCGTGGAGCAAGCAAACACGGCGCGCATTCCATGCTTGGCGCAATATCCTCTGTCTTTACTAAGCCACCGCCAAGCACAACTTCTTTTTCCACAAGATAAACGTTCCTGCCGGCACGTGCAGCGGTAAGGGCGGCCTCTATTCCCGCAATACCACCGCCTATTATCAGAATATCGGTGTTTACCTCCATGGTACGCTTCTCAAGAGGTTCGGCGTACCATGATCTCCGCACGGCTGCACTGATTAATGATTTTGCCTTTTGCGTTGCCTTTTTTTTATCCCTGGTTACCCAGGCGCACTGCTCGCGGATGTTTGCAATGTGAACCTGGCTCATGTTAAGACCTGCTTGTTCAGCAAGATCCTGAAAGGCTTTTTCATGCATACGAGGAGAACAGCCTGCAATGACGATGGCGTCGGGATTTTCTCGTTGAGTTACTTCGGTAAAATATTTTTTTCCATCAGGGGAGCAAAGGAGATCATGTCGTGTAACAACTGAAACGTGGCCGGCTGTTTCCGCCCATGATACAACGTCATCCAGATCAATGTAATCTGCGACATTGGTACCGCACTGACAGAGAAACAAGATCGTCCTTTTCCTCTCTTTCATGGCCACATCCCTTGTCGTAAGATCCCGTATTGCGGGGACCCCGCTTATCCCGTCCGGGGCGGGACGTTGATTTCGCGGCATATTCCGGTAAATACATATAAGACAGGAGGAAGCATTGCAGGGCATCCGCTACCACGCAGCGCCCGGTTTGCTGGATTGACGGTACCCTCTTCTCTGACACCCGTTAATCCGGCAATGGTTGCCGTGCTTTTTAAGAACCGGGCTTTCTGCACAGCCGATTTTCGAAACAAAAGAGGTGTCAAAACCGTTCTGTATATGATAGATTTAAACAATGAAACGCGCTGCAATGGATACGGGAACCGTCATAGGTATATTACCTATCATGAAAAAGCAGCATATGACAATTAATTTGTCTGAAATTGCATTTCCTTGTATGCCAGGTTGAAGGCTTGGAAATCTCTATGTCCGGGTCCCCGTGCTCACATACCGGTACCTGATTACCATACATAAAGCCTCCAATGATTATGCATTCATCAACAACTATCATCGGTATTGACACCGGCGGCACCTTCACTGATTTCGTATGCTGGGACGGTTACGCATGGCAGGTCCGGAAGGTTCTTTCCACACCGGCAGACCCTGCTGAAGCCGTGCTGCACGGGCTCAGCCTCCTTTCTCATGCCGAGTCGAAACTTATCGTTCACGGTTCAACGGTTGCCACGAACGCCATCCTCGAAAGAAAAGGGGCACCGACCGCACTTATAACAAACCGTGGATTTGAGGATATCATAGAAATCGGAAGGCAGAACAGGGCGCAACTGTACAACCTGTCCTATAGAAAAGCGCCCCACATTGTACCCAAACAGCGTCGGTTCGGCATCCCCGGAAGAATAGACCATACGGGAAGCGTCATTGAAGAAATGGATGCTGCCTGTGCCGAAAAAATTGTTGGCCGAATCTGCAATTCTGATGTGCGTTCGGTTGCCGTCTGTTTCCTGTTCTCATTCATAAACCCTGTTCATGAAAATCTTATCGCGGAGCTGTTCAAGGACTATACTATTGATGTGTCGCTTTCGCACGAAATTCTGTCGGAGTTCAGAGAATTTGAAAGAACTTCTACAACCGTTGTTAATGCGTATGTAGCGCCAAAGATGGCAACCTATATTGCAAACCTTGAAAATGCAACCGGAAGCGGCGATTCTCTGCGCATCATGCAGTCCAACGGCGGTAGCATTTCAGCACACGCATCCATGAGAGAGCCGGTTCGAACCATTCTGTCAGGGCCCGCAGGAGGAGTGATAGGTGCCTGTGAACTCGGCAGAATCAGCGGTTTCAATCAACTCATCTCCTTTGATATGGGGGGGACCTCAACAGATGTATCCCTCATTGACGATCGCCCCAGCCTTACCCTGGAATCACAGATCGGTGGATATCCGGTAAAGGTTCCCATGCTGGATATTCATACCGTTGGCGCAGGTGGCGGTTCAATCGCACAACTTGACCCGGGTGGCTCTCTCACCGTCGGCCCTGAAAGTGCCGGCGCCTGTCCCGGCCCGATCTGTTACGGCAAGGGCGAAGAAATTACGGTAACCGATGCAAACCTTTATCTCGGCAGGATCGTTGCCGACTATTTTTTGGGCAGTTCCATGCGCCTTTACGAAGAGCGCCTTGAAAAATATTTCAGCCGCGCTGCACATAACGCAAAACTCACGCCCACAGAATTGGCGGAAGGTATTCTTGCGGTTGCAAATACGAATATGGAACGTGCCATCCGTGTCATTTCCATTGAACGGGGTTATAATCCGGCAGAGTTCACCCTGCTTTCATTTGGCGGTGCCGGTGGAATGCACGCCGCCTTTCTTGCACATCAGCTTGGCATACCGCGTGTTCTTGTTCCCCGGCATCCCGGTATGCTGTCGGCACTGGGGATGGTCCTTGCGGACATCATCAAGGATTATTCCGTGACCGTTATGATCTGCTCAGACACCTTGGACACTCCTTCACTTGAAAAAAAATTTGCTTCTCTTGAAGACAAGGCATACAAAGAGATACGATCAGAGGATGCCGGCAACATGCAGGTGGTTGCCGAGCGGTATCTCGACATGCGCTACCACGGGCAATCCCATGAGATTATCGTGCCCTTCGAAAATGATTATATCGCTTCATTTCATGATCTCCACAAAAAGGCCTTCGGTTCACGTTATAAGAACAAAAGCGTGGACATAGTCACTATGCGCCTCAGGCTCAGATGCCTGCCGAAAAAACCGTCCTTCGATACCATACCTTCCGGATCGCAGCGGATTCCCGAGGGCTCCATCATCGGTACAAGAGAGGTGGTGTTTGGGGGAAGCCGTACAAAAAGCACTGTCATCACAAGAGAAAAGCTCTTACACGGCAATCGCATACAGGGGCCCGCTGTTGTGGTTGAATATTCTTCAACCATTGTCATTCCCCCTTTTGGATCTGCCTCTATTGATACATACGGCAATCTTATTATGGATATAAACTAGTGTCCTTTCAAAGCGTAATGAATATAGTCGTACCATAAGACATGAAAACAAATCCCATACTGCTCGAAGTCTTCAAAAACAGATTCATATCAATTGCCGAAGAGATGGGGGTAACGTTAATCCGGACGTCTTTCTCCCCTAACATTAAAGAAAGAAGAGACTGCTCGTGCGCTGTTTTCAACGCCCGGGGAAACCTGATCGCACAGGCGGCACATATCCCGGTACACCTCGGTTCAATGCCCCTTTCGGTAAAATCCGTTCTTGATGAAATAAGGTTTAATGAAGGTGATATGGCCGTTCTCAACGATCCTTTTAAAGGCGGCACGCATCTTCCTGATATCACCCTTGTAGCGCCTGTATTTGCCGGCACGAGCGAACCTTCATTTTGGGTTGCCAACAGGGCACATCACGCTGATGTCGGGGGGATGAGTTCCGGTTCCATGCCCCTCTCCCGCTCCATATTTCAGGAGGGAATCATAATTCCTCCGCTAAAAATAATTGAAAAAGGCCGTGTCGACAAAAAGATTATGCAGATTTTTTTACGTAACGTCAGAACCCCCATAGAGCGCGAAGGTGACTTTGCCGCTCAGATATCTGCAAACATAACCGGTATTCAGCGCTTTACGCACCTTGTGGACAAGACCTCACTGGAAACGGTATTGTTCTATGCCGACCGGTTGACCGAATATTCCGAACGCATCATGAGACAGACAATACGCCGGATACCCGATGGGGATTATTTATTTGAAGACATCATTGAGGATGACGGCCTGGACGAACAAAACATACAGATCAAACTTACGCTCAGCATCCGGGAAGATGAAGCAACGCTTGACTTTTCCGATTCCTCCTCCCAGGTCACGGGAAGTGTTAATGCCGTTTATGCCATAACCCTTTCCGCGGTATTGTATGTTTTTAGAAGCCTTATAGAAGCCGATGTGCCGGCAAACGAAGGGCTGCTTCGCCCCATCACCGTAATCACCAGAAAGGGAACTATACTCGATGCCGTTTTCCCTGCCGGTGTATCTGCGGGCAATGTGGAAACATCGCAAAGGGTCGTTGATGTTGTGCTGGGTGCTCTTGCACCGGCAATGCCTGAAAAAATCCCTGCTGCAAGCCAGGGCACAATGAACAATATTGCAATCGGAGGGATCAACCGCCGGACAGGAAAGGCATTTGCATATTATGAAACGCTGGCCGGGGGAACCGGGGCCTCATCCGCCGGCAATGGAGAATCTGCTGTACATACGCATATGACAAACACGTTGAACACGCCGATAGAGGCACTTGAATACAGCTATCCTTTTCTGGTCACTGAGTATTCCATCCGGAGAGGCACCGGCGGCAGGGGTCGTTACCGCGGCGGTGATGGTCTGGTACGTGAAATTCAGATGCTTTCACCGGCAGACGTTACCGTTCTGTCTGAAAGACGAAAGCAGCAACCCTATGGGTTGTTCGGCGGGAAACCGGGATGTGCCGGGAAAAATATCGTTAAAAAACACGGCAAAAAAAACACAAGACCAGGAAAATTTTGTGAGGTTTTAGCAACCGGTGACAGCCTCCGCATTGAAACCCCGGGGGGTGGGGGGTATGGTGCGCAGCAGAAAAACATAAAGGGTTCTGATAAAAAAACATAGATAGTAAACAACCGGGCGCATCGAAGATCCCGTTCTGTGTGCGGGGAAGAGCCCGGCTTTGGCTTTCGGCCAGAGGCCGAAAGCCAAAGCTCAATGCTAGCGGGTTGTTTACTTTTGACTCCCCGTGTGAAGCACGGGGGTTCCGGCAAACAATAACGTTTTTAAAAAAACTTTTTTTTCTGCTGCCACCCCCGATCGCAGTGCCGGAATTACCATAAAGAGCTTGACATTTTAAGCAGTTAAGGATAATCTCACATTATTTTTACCATATATAAGGCAATTACATTCCTAATCTGTAATACATAGACAAAGGAGTAAAAAAATTGACTTCCAAAAGAACTAACAGGGAAAAAGCTGTGTGTGATTTGCTGGACACATTACTCAAAGCTGAAAAAGCACCGCTTCATCAACCAGAAACAAAGCTTGAATTAGAACCCGTATGGGACAAGGACCTGTGCGCCCGTTGTGCGCTCTGTTATGTCTACTGCCCCGATGCAGCAATAAGCAGGCAGGAAGACGGCTATTTTTCTGCGGATACGGAACTGTGCAAGGGGTGTGGCATATGCCATAGAGAATGCTGGTTTGGAGCAATAAGTATGCAGGAGGTGGACTAATGGATAAATACAGTCTTTACGCAGGACAATTCTTACCGTTTGCAGAATACATTAGAGGGCACAACGCCTGCAAGGGCAGCGGAACGGCTCTGGCCTTCCGGCATGTTTATAAAGCCCTGGACATGACCCTGAAAAACAAAACAATGATTGCGTGGGAAAAGTGCACGGTTGAACAGTCACATCTCTCATCCGCGGGAATTCAGCCGCATGTGCTCTGCATTCCCAAAAGCAATGATAAAAACGGCAACATGCTGCACGTCTATTTTGACGCCGAAAAAACAGATAAAAAAATCGACGCCGGTGTCCTCATAAAACGTATGCCCGCAGTGGCGGAAGCAAGCGGGTATGCGTATGTCGCCACCGCAGCTCCCAGCCATCCGTTTGATCTTGTTGATAAAATAAAAAGCGCCTGGGATGCCGATGGACATGCATTCATTCACATGCTCTGTCCCTGTCCCGAGACATGGGGATTTGATCCTGAAAATACCGTTCGCATGGCAAGAATTGCCGTCGAGACAAGGATCTTTCCCTTGTATGAAATTGCGCACGGGTACTACCAGATTACCGTTGACGAGCCCAACACGCGGCCGGTACAGGACTATACCAAGAGACAGGAACGCTTTGCTAAATGGAAGGCAAAAAATGTCAATGCCCTTCAGGAACAAGTAAACATCAATTTTAAATCTCTTAAAAGCAAAGCAAGCAAGGGCGTATAACACGTTCCGACCATATAAGCATATGTGCAGAAAATAACCTAATTATTAAGTAAGGGAGTTAGGAATGTCAGACTTAACTTGGACGCCTGATGGTGAGGAATTATTTAAAAAAATTATGGAAGCCGTACCGGAAGCAATGCGCGATATGGCTAAACCGATGTTACTGGGAATGCTGGAAAAAAGAGCGGCGGGCAAAGCGGTCGATGCAGAAATCGTAAAGCAGATGGTTGAGAAGGATCTCCCCGAACCGCAAAAAAGTGGGATCATGGAAGCACTCGGCATGAAAAAGGGTGCTCAAGCCCCAAAGCAGCCTCCCGCACAGCCACAACAGCCGCCCGCACAGGGGTCTTCAGCGCTCACGTGGAGCGGCAAAAGCAAGCCCATGTTTGAAATAATGCTCGGGGAAGTCCCCGAGGCAATGCGTGATGTCTTTAGGGGCAAACTCATGGGCGTTATATCCCAAAAGGCACAGGGAAATCCTGTTACCGAAGATCACGTCACCGCAGTGGTAAACGAAATTGTGCCGGAACCTTTTAAGAGCACTATTTTAAAGAAATTTAAAGAGGTTGGAGACTTTGATATAAAGATTATTGATGAAATAATCGACCGCCACGGGACCTCACGTGACAATCTCATGTTTATCCTTCATGATATCCAGGACCACATTGGTTTCTTACCCATAGAAGCATTGCAGGCTGTGAGCAACAAATGTGACGTACACCTGAGCGCAATCTACAATGTCGTAACGTTTTACAAATCATTTAAATTATACAAACCGGGCACCCATCACATAAAGCTGTGCACGGGGACCGCTTGTCACCTCAAAGACACCGGCGAACTGACCAGTGAGATTGAGCAAAAGGTCGCCGGGGCAACGGATGTAACCATGGAAAAAACATTATGTCTCGGCTGCTGTGACTGTGCGCCGGTTGTCGAAGTCGACGGCAAAGTGTACAAAGGCGACGATGCCAAGGCAAAAATCAATTCAGTTCTTTCATAAAACATTCACGCAATAAATGGTTCAATATGAGGAAAAAAATGAAAATAGAGAACTCCGCAGACATAACGAAGGCGAAAGAGAACGCACAACAGCTGATGTTTCCCGACACACCGAGAATCAACGTGGGAATGTCAACCTGCTGTATTGCCAAAGGCGCTGACCTGACCCTTGAGGCGATAAAATACGGATTGAAGGAAAAGAATATCAATGCTGTTGCCGTATCGGTAGGCTGCAGCGGTCTCTGTCACATGGAACCCGTTGTTGAAGTGCAATCCCCAGGCAGGCCCAAGATTATTTATGGAAATGTAACCGAACAGGAAGTTCCCCGCCTGCTTGACGCTGTGGCCGACGGATCAGTGGTAGCGGATCTCGCCGTAGCGCGCGTTGATGAGGAGGATCATGTTATAGCAGGCAACGTCGGCTATGCGCAAAGCCCTGCCTCAGGCCCATATGCTGCGGTCAAGAAGGTCGATGAAATTGCCTATCTGAGCAAGCAGCACAAAGTAATATTAAGAAATGCCGGGAGCATAGATCCGGAGAGTATCGATGAGTATTGTGCACACGGCGGCTATGAAGGGGCTGCAAAAGCACTCGGTATGAAGCCGGAAGAGATCGTTGATGAAATAACGAAATCGGAACTCAGGGGCCGCGGCGGCGGCGGTTTTCCAACCGGTCTGAAATGGAAAATGTGTATGGAAGCTGCCGGGAAAGAGAAATATCTGATCTGTAATGTAAGTGAAGGCGAACCGGGTATAGGCATGCACAGAAGCTTTCTTGAGTCCGATCCTCATTCGGTTCTTGAGGGGCTGATTATAGGCGCCCACGCCATTGGTGCACAGGTTGCGTATGTTTATATTCGTGATAATTACCGCCTTGCCCTGAAGCGCTTTACGAAGGCTGTTAAGGATGCCACCGAAGCGGGACTGCTCGGCAAAAACATCCTCGGCAGTTCTCTTGATTTTACCGTCATAGTAAAAGAAGGCGGGGGCAGGTTTGTATGCGGGGAGGAAACAGCCCTGATTGCATATATTGAAGGCCGCATAGGCGAACCTCGTCAGCGACCACCCTTCCCTACGGTACAAGGCCTTTTTGGAAAGCCTACCTGCATCAATAACGTAGAAACATGGGCAAATGTACCGATTATTATTATCAAAGGCAGCGCCTGGTACAGTTCTCTGGGAAGTGAAAAAAGCAAAGGAACAAAAGTAATCTCCCTTGCCGGCAACATTGCCCGGGCCGGAATGATAGAAGTTGACATGGGCACACCTCTGCAGGAAGTGATTTATGAAATCGGCGGCGGTATTGCCGGCGGTAAGGACCTCAAAGGGATACAGACGGGTGGACCGTCAGGGGGCGTTTTGCCCAAAGACCTTGATTCTTTGGCGGTTGATTACGACCTTTTAAGCAACGCGGGCTCATTGCTCGGCTCAGGGGGTATGGTTATCGCGGACGAGGATACCGATATGGTAAAACTGGCCCGTTATTTTACTGATTTCTTTGTTCAAGAGTCATGCGGTAAATGCGTTCCCTGTCGAGAGGGGGTTTGCCGCATGTGTGCTATTCTTGATGAAATTATCGCCGGAAGGGGTACCCAGGAACACCTGGCACTGCTTCAGGACATGGCTGACTCCATCTCCAAGGCTTCAGCCTGCGCTCTTGGAAAAACGGCTCCCGTTCCCATCATTTCAACGATCAAACATTTCAAAGATGATTATATGAAATACATTACATAAAACCGGCCACACCGGTACTCAGGTTTCCTCGTACATCAACGTGCGACGCACGGGGATGTACGGAAAATAAACAAACGACAAAAAGCCCCTCGCCCGAGGGGCTTTTTTTTTCACAACAATCCTTCCCATTGCAATCAACACACGTGCACTTTTTTTACACTTTTTAAGATGTTTTACTTGACCTTATCTAATTAATAAGTATTATTAGATAACAATGATACTTTTTATTAATTAAGGGCATGAAATATGTTCCCTGCAGATTGTGCGGCACCCAACGAACAATTAGTTATTATGAAAGCATTCCTTTTTGGAATATATTTAACCAAAATGAAATACTCCCGCGAATAAAAATATATGAGAGATGAAAAAGAAAAGTATTGTTAGATGGTTGTATAATGATTGATTATGTTCTTATTTGGCATATCAATTGCTGTTAAATAATAAAAAAATACAGAGGTGGCATAATGGCGAGTAAAAATAACACTGCACTCAATGAACGTGAATTATTAGTCTCTGAAGAAAAGCAGACCAGTGCACCTAAAAAAATAAAGGCCCAGGACATTAATGCTCTTTCTGCTTACCTTAAGGAAATAAGAAAATGGCCGATTCTTACAAAAAATCAGGAACATCACACAGCCAAGACTCTTTTTGAATCAGAAAAACAGAAAAAAATCCTTGCTGAAAATTGGTGTTTACGTCTTGCACAGGTTCTTGCATGGAAAAAAATCAGCACTGCCCTTCAGACAGCACCAGAAACGTTCGATGGAAGAACAGTACGTTTTATAAAGTATTTAAAAAAGGTTAAAGCTTTTTCCGAAGAAATCAACGACATTGAAACCACCATATCACAACAGAATACTTCTCATTACAGCAGAAAAAAATTACGCCGACTGAAAGCAAAAAACGTCATTGAAATGCAAAAGGCACTCGAATATATTGATGTGGTAACAGTGTATGAACGTGGCGTTATGAAACAGTTAAGGCCCTATTTTAAAACCAACATACCTAGAAAAACCAAAAGATTACAGTTTAGCACGCTACGACAGTTTCTTTTAAGTGACCGGCGGTACAACAAATCAAAAAATGAACTGATCCGAGCCAATCTAAGACTTGTGGTAGGCATTGCAAAAAAACATATCAACAGGGGCCTTCCTCTTTCTGATCTTATTCAGGAAGGCAATATCGGCCTGATACGTGCCATAGAAAAATTTGATTACCGCCTTGGCAACCGTATCAGTACCTATGCAAGCTGGTGGATTCGCCAGACAATTATTCGCTCAATTGAGGACAAATCTTCGATTATACGGGTGCCTGTTTATATTAATGAGAAACTAAAAAAGGTTTCCAAAAATGCTTCTCATAAAGAAGACATGTCCGACGAATACGATGAGTGCGATCTTGGCATTTCATCTGAAAAGCTGTACTCCGCACTTGCCGTAACGAAAACCCCTATATCCCTTGAAACTCCGTTCGGTGATGATGGCAGCAATCTCCATGAATGTATCCCGACAAACATGACGGGTTCACCAATGGACCAAACACTGAGATATCAGCTCGAAAAAGAAACTGAGGTACTATTGAAGGGGCTTCCTCCACGTGAAGAAAGGATACTACGGCTCAGGTTCGGTTTGGGTGTTGATTCTGAGCATACCTTACAGGAGATTGGAGAAAAATTAGGGGTTTCTCGTGAAAGGATCCGCCAACTTGAAACAACAGCCCTGCAAAAGATCAGAGCATCAAAAAAAATAGGGGTTTTAAGGCCATTTCTGGAATCCTGATAATTATTGTAAGCGGTATTAAGCTTATTTGTACCCTTTTTCAACATACTGAAGAGCTTTCACCTACCCCTGCCTCGTATACCCAGCCTGCAAGACAGCTGTTTGCATACCTGCATCATCGCCCGAACACCACCACACCGCCTGTGCAGGTAATGCACGATAGACATTACGCGTACTGCTTTTTATCCGAAAAATAATAAAACACTTGACAATTATTAAAAAATAAATTATTAATTTAAACTTTAAATTGTCATCGTATCAGATGCAAAACATAGTACTAGTGTAAAATGTTTTAATAATAACATAGAAAATATTTAAACAAATAAAGAATATTTTTTGCCAATTTATACTATAGATAATTCACAAATGATGTAAGGAGCAACAGGCATGTATGCTATTGTAAAAACGGGTGGAAAGCAATATAAAGTCAGCCCTGGTGATATAATAAAAATCGATAAAATTGATGGTGCTGCCGGCAATGAAATTACCTTTGAAGACATTCTTATGGTTGTTGCTGACGATAAAAATATTGAAATCGGCAAACCGTATCTTTCCAATGTGAAAATTGCCGGTGAAATAATCAAACAATCAAAAGATCAGAAAATCATAATTTTCAAATCCAAGCGCAGAAAAGGGTACAGAAAAAAAACCGGACACCGCCAGCTACTTACAGAAGTAAAAATTAAAGAAATTATTTTAAATTAATTGATGCAATGGCATACTGTGGAGGAATAAATCTTGAGAGGATATGAACTCTGTCTAATTTTTCATCCGGAAGTAAATGACGAAAAAATAGACACAACACTCACCAGTGTTCGTGAGGCGATAGAAAATTTGAAAGGCTCCATTTTAAAAATAGAAAAATGGGGAAAGAAAAACCTAAAATACCCGATAAAAAAGAATCCCAAAGGGTATTACTGTTTCGTTTCGTTTGTAGGCTTAAAGTCGATTCTGACGGAAATCGATCGTTTATTCAGGTACAATGAGTCGGTCCTTCGCTACAACAATGTCTGTCTTGAAAAAAAAATATTTGAGGAACTTAAGCAGGCACATCAGCAAAAGCCCGAATCCGCCCCTCAGCCTGAATCAGATGTCAAAGAGCAAGAGACAAAGAAAACCGAAGAGCAGCAGGAAACGGTAGAAAATGCGGGTACTGAGGAATAGCAACCGGTCGTAAATAGGAGGAGATCTTTTGAGAAGAAAAGGATATAACAAAAAACCGCTTTTTCAAAAGCGTAAGATTTGCAGGTTCTGTACAGATAAAAATTTAACGATAGTATATAAAGACCATTCAACGCTGAAGCACTTTGTTACGGAACGGGGAAAAATTATTCCGAGAAGGATATCGGGTAACTGTGCACGTCATCAGCGTCAGTTGGCAAAGGCGATAAAGCGGGCACGCACGCTGGCAATTATGCCTTTTACCGTTTCAGCAGTATAGCTATTACATAAACGTCTGCACATTATTTATAGAAGAGTATCGTTATGAAAATCATTCTTACAGAGGACATCCCACAGCTTGGATCAGCCGGTGATCTCTTGACCGTAAAAGACGGATTCGCAAGAAATTACCTCATACCATACAATAAAGCAGTCAATGCGACGACAGAAAATGTAAAGAATCTTGCACATCAAAAACGTCAGGTTGAAGAAAAGCTGAACAAAATCAAACGCGAAGCGGAAAAACTGGCAAAAAAAATAGAGCTTGTTTCCTGCACGGTACCGAAAACCGTTGGGGAAGAGGACAAGCTGTTCGGCTCAGTGACTTCTATAGATATACACAATAGTCTCAAAAATGAAGGCATTGAAGTTGATAAAAAAGCCGTCATCCTTGATGAACCCATAAAGAATCTGGGGATCTTTACCGTGCCTGTCAAGCTACATGCCGAGGTTACGGCGAATTTAAAGGTATGGGTGGTTAAAGAATAATTATCACCTCCTTAATCATGTTTTCATGGGAAAAAACAACGCGCAAAATGTCCCTCCACAAAATATTGACGCTGAACAGTCTGTTTTAGGCGCAATACTTCTTGATAACGAAGCTCTACCAAAAGTACTGGAAATTTTGAAAGCCGACGATTTATACTATGAATCACATCGTCAGGTCTTTCATTGCATGATCGAATTGTTCAACAAGAACGAGCCTTCAGACCTGATTACCATTACCGAAATTCTTCAAAAAAAAGGCAAGCTTGAAGAAATCGGCGGTGCTTCATACATTGCCGATCTTACCCAAAGAATTTCAACAGCTGCCAACGTTGAATACTATGCAAAAATAGTAAAAGAAAAGGCCATTCTGCGTAATTTAATACATTCTGCAACTGACATAGCCTCCAAAGCCTTAAAGGCTGACGGTGACGTTGAAGATCTCTTGGACTTTTCGGAAAAGACTATTTTCAGTTTAGCTGAGGATCAGATAAGACCCTCCTTTTACCCTTTAAAGGAAATTATAAAATCTTCCTTCAAAGATATTGAAAGACTTTATGAAAAAAAACAGCTTATAACCGGTGTCCCAACAGGATTCAATGACCTCGACTCCAAAACCTCAGGGCTCCAGCCCTCTGACCTTATAATTGTTGCCGGCAGACCGAGCATGGGGAAGACTGCCTTTTGTCTTAACATCGCTCAACATGCCGCCTATGAAACAAAGACGCCCGTTGCAATCTTCTCACTTGAAATGTCCAAGGAACAGCTTGCCCTTCGCATGCTCTGCTCGGAAGCACGAGTAAACAACCATAATCTGAGAACCGGCTTTATCGCTGAAAATGAGTGGGGCAAACTTGCCATGGGAGCCGGCAAACTAGCCGAAACCGAATTGTTCATAGATGACACACCGGGAATTACCGTGCTTGAAATGCGTGCTAAATCCAGAAGACTTAAAGCAGAACACGGTCTTGGCTTGATAATTGTTGACTACCTACAGCTTATGAGCGGACAAAAAAGCAGATCAGACAGCAGGGAACAGGAGATATCTGAGATTTCCCGTTCCCTTAAAGCACTGGCAAAAGAGCTGAACACCCCGGTAATGGCCCTTTCCCAGTTAAACCGAAGAGTAGAAGACCGAACGGACAAGCGCCCCCATATGGCCGACCTTCGCGAGTCCGGCGCCATTGAACAGGATGCCGACGTTATTTTGTTTATTTACCGGGATGAAGTTTACCATCCGGACTCTGAAGCATCCAAAGGGAAAGCGGAAATTATCATCGGCAAACAGCGCAACGGGCCAACCGGAGAGGTGTTGCTTACCTTTTTGAATGAATATACCCGCTTTGAAAATTATTCCTCACGGGAATAATAAAATTATATTCTTTAAAGTTTTTTTATTCTTTTTTTTAAAAAAACGCTTTATCAGTACTTCATGTACGTTATCTGCCCTTTACAATCCGTTACCATCACCCCGTTCACCTCACAGGCTGTCCACCATGATGCTGCACTGTTATCCTGTTAAAATTCTTTAAAAAAAATACTGCCCCCATTGACTCAGTCCCAAGTCATGCTTATATTCTAGAAACATAAAACAAAGGAAAACAGTGAACATAGAATAACAGGCGGTAGAAGCAAGAACTACATTAAGGAGGAACACCATCATGGCCAAATCAATAGGAATAGATCTAGGAACAACCAACTCTGTAGTCGCAGTTATGGAAGGCGGCGATCCGACGGTCATCATAAATGAAGAAGGCAATAGACTGACCCCTTCCTGTGTCGCGTTTACAAAGGACGGGGAAATTCTGGTTGGGCAGGTAGCAAAACGACAGGCTATTACAAATCCTGAAAATACAATCTATTCGATAAAGCGGTTTATGGGCCGCAGATATGAAGAAGTAAACGAAGAGATGAAAATGGTTCCCTACAAGGTGCTGAAGGGACCGCATGGAGATGCACGGGTTGAAATACGTGGTAAGGAGTATAGTCCCCAGGAAATATCTGCAAAAATTCTTCAAAAACTTAAAAAATCGGCTGAAGCCCATTTGGGATCAGAGGTTGAAGATGCGGTTATTACCGTGCCGGCCTATTTCAACGACAGCCAGAGGCAGGCGACAAAGGACGCCGGGACCATTGCCGGTTTAAATGTTTCCAGAATTATCAACGAACCTACCGCTTCTGCCCTGGCCTATGGAATTGATAAAAACACCGATGAAATGGTTGCCGTGTACGACTTTGGCGGCGGCACTTTCGACATTTCCATTCTTGAAGTCGGAGATAATGTTATAGAGGTAAAAGCATCAAACGGTGACGGGCACCTCGGCGGTGATAACTTTGACCAAAGAATAATCGACTGGCTTATTGCCGAGTTTAAAAAAGATCAGGGAATAGATCTCAGCCAGGACAAAATGGCCCTGCAAAGGCTGAAAGAAACCGCTGAAAAAGCAAAGATCGAGCTTTCATCTGCGCTGGAAACCGATCTCAACCTCCCCTTTATAACTGCCGATGCATCCGGCCCAAAGCATCTGAACTACAGACTGTCCCGGTCAAAATTCGAGCAGATGATAGATGACCTTATCGAAAGGACCAGGATACCCTGTGAAACAGCGATCAAGGATGCCGGTATTCAAATAGGCAATATCAAGGAAGCCATACTCGTAGGAGGCTCAACACGTGTTCCCAAAGTCCAGGAATTGGTAAAAAATCTGTTCGGCAGAGATCCGCATAAAGGGGTTAACCCTGACGAAGTTGTTGCCCTGGGAGCTGCTGTACAGGCAGGGGTTCTGGCAGGTGACGTGAAGGATGTTCTCCTGCTCGATGTAACGCCTCTGTCCCTGGGTATTGAGACCCTGGGCGGGGTAACAACAAGACTCATTGAACGTAATACAACGATACCCACCCGCAAAAGTGAAATCTTCACCACCGCCGCAGATAATCAAACGAGTGTTGAAATTCATGTTCTGCAGGGAGAGCGCGAAATGGCCCAGGGCAACAGAACCCTCGGCAAGTTTCAGCTTGTGGGTATCCCCCCGGCCCCCCGCGGCATACCCCAGGTAGAAGTCACCTTCGATATCGACGCAAACGGTATTGTTAATGTCTCTGCAAAGGACATGGGAACAGGGAAGGAGCAAAAAATTACTATTACCGCATCAAGCGGCTTGGCCAAGGAAGAGATAGACACCATGGTCAAGGACGCCGAATCACACGCCTCAGAAGACAAAAAACGCCGTGAGGAAATCGAAATCCGCAACCAGGCCGACAGCCTGGTGTATAATACGGAAAAAATTCTCAAGGAAAACCGGGATAAGCTGGGTGAGGCAGATGCCAAACTGGTTGAGGATGCCATCAAGGAAACAAAAGAGGCCGTGGAGAAAGGCTCTGCAGATGAGATAAAAGAAAAAATGGAGGCACTGAACAAGGCATCCCACAAGCTTGCAGAGGCAATGTATAAACAGGCCGGGACAACTGAACAGCCCGGTGAACAGGCGGGAGGGAATCCGCCGCCTCCAGGCTCAGAAGAACAAACACAGGCCCAGGACAATGTTGTAGACGCTGAATTTGAAGAAACGGACAAGTAAAGGTGTTTTTTTGCTTGACAACCTTCACCATAAAAAAATAAAAGAAGGGGAAGGGAAAGTAATTTTCCTTCCCCTTCTTTGTTTCATATAAATAATTGCCCTTAAAAACGAAAGGTCCATTGATAAGCCGATGCTCAGCGCAAAATTTGGTCACAGATTAGATGTACCGCTTTCAGTTCTTATAAGAAACAGTTTCTTTGCAAAGCTGCACCCTAACATTTTAACACTGCTGGGGTTTTCCTTTAATCTGCTTGCTGCTGTACTGATACTCTATGACCACTGGAAAACAGCCGCCGCGGTTATATTGATTGCGGGCCTTTTTGACATGCTGGACGGTGCTGCAGCGCGAACGATGAAAAGAGAAACAAAGTTCGGCGGATTCATCGATTCGGTCACTGACCGATATTCAGACATGGTGCTTGTGCTGTCTTTTATTATATATTTTTCTTTGCAAAAAAATATCCACATGGTTTTTCTCTGCTCAATAGCCTCTATCGGGTTTGTCCTGATACCGTACACAAAGGCACGGGCGGAAAAATTTATTTCATCGCCGTGCAGCGTCGGCATAATGGAACGTGCTGAACGGATTATACTGATCACTGTTGGATGTTTTTTTAATATTATAGAACCGATATTCTGGATATTGGCTGTATTAACGCATCTCACGGTATTACAGAGAATCCATTATACATGGAAGGAATGCCAGAAGATGCCCGATGTGGAAAATAAAACAATACCATCATGAGTCAGCTGCGCAACTAAGTGCTGCTCCCCGCCCAGTGAAAATACCGTTGTTTGCACGGGGCAAGGAAGGGCATCCCGGTGCTTGCATTTTATGTGTAGATACGTGCCGCTTGTGCTCAGATCCCGTAGTGCGGGGACCCCGCGTATCCCGCCCCGGGCCGGACGGGCCGTTCGCGGCACACTCCGGTAAAGCAAGCGTGTGCGGTGCTGCAGCCTAGTACAGACAGGCAGGTCGGGGAACAATACCATACACTGATTGAGAATGGAGGGCCTCATGGAAGAAAAAAAGGGTAAGGGCTTTACTGTTAAAGACAAAAGAGTTTTCTCCCAAGACGGAGATACTAAAGAGCAATCCAAACAGGAACCATCAGCTACACAACCCCATACCGGCGAGGCAGAGAGCAGGCAATCCGAAGACTCCTCCCCTCCCCTTCCTGATGTGACCTTTTCTTCTTTTATTCTTTCAATGAGTTCCTCAGCGCTGTTTCATTTCGGAGAGCTGCCGGATCCGATTTCAAACGAAAAGAAAAAAAACATACCGCTCGCAAAACAGACCATTGACATTTTAGGGCTGTTGCAGGATAAGACCGTTGGTAATCTGACGGAAGAAGAGGCATCGCTGCTTGAAAACTTACTCTATGATCTGCGTATGCGGTATGTTGCTGAAAAAAACAAAGATAAACCATAACACCTAATCAAAAACCGATATATCCCCGAGTCTGTCCATTTTTTGCTCTGCGGGCTCCCGCTGAAAAGCGATGCATGTGCAGGCCGTTTAAATCAGTTCAAAAAGGTACCATTCATTGAACACTATTACACTTTCATCTCCTGCAAAGATCAACCTGCGCCTCGAAATCTTAGGTAAAAGACCTGACGGTTATCATGACATAAGAACCATATTCCAGAAAGTAAGCCTCTTTGACGAAATCACGTTGACTGTCGTACCCCGGCCCGGCATAACTATAACTGTCGACGAGCCATCAATTCCTGCCGACAGCAGCAATCTTGCTTATAAAGCGGCTTCAGGCTTTTTTGAGACACGTCCCTTTTCCCGCGGCTTGGCCATTCATATAAAAAAGAGAATACCTTCGGGTGCGGGGCTCGGAGGGGGAAGCAGCAATGCCGCAACAACACTCATTGGCCTGAACAGTCTGCTGGAAGCAGGTATGCCCGACGGGCAGCTGCATAATCTGGCAGTATCCCTTGGTGCGGATGTCCCCTTTTTTATGTCCGCGGCATCAACAGCCCTCGGAACGGGCATAGGGGAGAAACTTACGCCCATTAACCTTCACCGCAAATTGTGGTGTATCCTTATATCGCCTGATTTCAGCATTTCTACTGCATGGGCTTATACAACTTTCAGTAAACATAATATATTGACAAATAATAAAAAAAACATTATTATTGATGATTCTATTTTTGACATTAAACATGTCGTATCACTGCTATGTAACGATTTTGAAAATACGGTAATACCTGAGTATCCTGAAATTGAACAACTCAAAAACGACCTCGCACAGGCAGGAGCAGCGGGCACACTGTTAAGCGGCAGCGGTTCATCGGTTTTCGGTGTCTTTCCCTCCCATGAGGCAGCATCAAATGCCATGAACACACTACGCGAGAAAGCCGGTTATACGACACATATTGTCCACAGTCTGTAAAAGCGCCAGTCCACAACGAGCATGGAGGTTCCAGATTGGAAAAACTGAAAATATTTTCCGGAAATTCAAACCTTCCTTTAGCACAGGAAGTATGCGCATATTTTAATAAGCCTCTCGGCAAAGCCAATGTTACCAGGTTCAGCGACGGCGAAATAATGCTTGAGATTCAGGAAAATGTCAGGGGCATGAATGTGTTTGTAATGCAATCCATTTGCACCCCCGGCAATGACCATCTTATGGAACTTCTTATAATGATTGATGCTTTTAAGAGGGCCTCCGCCGAACGTATTACCGCTGCAATTCCCTATTACGGATATGCGCGCCAGGACAGGAAGGTTGCTCCCCGCGCACCCATTTCTGCAAAACTCATCGCGGATCTTCTGACGACTGCCGGTGCGGACAGGGTTTTGACCATTGACCTGCACGCTGGACAGATTCAGGGTTTCTTTAACATTCCGGTGGACAATCTTTTTGCCGCGCCGATTATTTTAAATTATATAAAAAACACATACAATAACGATGACCTTGTTATTGTCTCGCCTGATGCAGGCGGTGTTGAGCGCGCGCGCGCGGTAGCCAAACGGATTAACGCCTCACTGGCAATTATAGACAAGCGCCGACTTCGTCCCAACGAAGCTGAAGTCATGAACATTATAGGTGAAATCGAAGGCAAGCATGCGCTGATCCTCGATGACATGGTTGATACCGCTGGAACCCTTACCGGGGCCGCTGATGGAATCTTTAACCGGGGTGCGAAATCAGTGTCCGCATGTTGCACGCATCCCATACTCTCCGGCTCTGCAGTCGACAAGGTCAACAATTCCTGTTTAAAGGAACTTATCGTTACCAACACGATCCCCCTTAAAGATAACGGCATCTCATGTTCAAAAATCAGGGTGCTCTCAATCGGTGAACTCTTTGCAGAGGCGATCAAACGAATCTATAACGATGATTCGGTGAGTTCTCTGTTTATATGAAGGAACCCCGATTGACAAGAAGACCACAGATCTATACGCATCAATAAACTGTCTGAGGAGATATCATGAATCAAACAACTGAAATTAAAGTTGCCATACGCGAAAAAAAAGGCAGACAAGCGGTAACAAAACTGCGCACCAAGGGTGAAATCCCCGCGATCGTCTATGGGCACAACTTTGAGCCGACAATGCTTTGCATTGAAAAAGCTGAAATTAATAAAATTTTTAAGCGCGGCAGCTCAGGTGCCGGTGATTACATGCTCTATAAGCTCGCATCCCCCAATAATGCTGCGGTTCATGAAAAAATGGTTATTATCAAAGATATCCAAAAAAATCCCGTAACCAATGCAATCCTTCATCTTGATTTCTTTGCCGTACAAATGGATGAGGAGATCACTGCTCCGGTAAACATCCGCATCACAGGAAAGTCAGCAGGTGTCAAGCTGGGCGGTATCCTCAGGCAGGCTATGCGTGAAGTTGAAGTTAAAGGCCTTCCGGCAAACATTCCGCCTCATTTAGACATCGATGTAACGGACCTCGACATAGGAGATTCATTGCATGTAAGTGATCTTGTTACCCCGGATACTATTCATATCCTTGATGATTCTTCAGCTACATTGCTCAGCATACTGCCGCCGACCGTTCATAAAGAGGAAGAGGAAGGTGAAGGGGAAGAAGCAGAGGCAGCGGAAGGTGAAGCAGCACCGGAAGATGAAAAGACTGCTGAAACCGAGGCTAAATAACAGGTTACACACGTGTTTTCATCTTTTTTGTATCCCGGCACTTGAACACCGTTTCCCCTGGACGGATATAATCCCTTATGAGGGTAACGATATACAAGGAGTAAGCCGTACAAAACCGGTAAAAAGCATGTGAAGTTGATTGTAGGACTCGGGAATCCAGAAAACAAATACAAGCTGACCAGACACAATATCGGATTTCTTGTCGCTGATCAGCTTTCCCATGACAATAATATAGCGCTGCAAAAGAAAATTTCTGCGTCACTTACGGGAAACGGTTTCCTTTTCGGCTGCAGGGCGGTACTTATGAAACCGTTGACCTATATGAACCTCAGCGGCGAAGCGGTAAGCGCGGTATCACAGTTCTATAGCATTGCTCCGGATGATACAATCGTTATCCATGATGATATGGACATCTCGTATGGTAATCTTAAAATAAAAACAAATGGCGGCAGCGCGGGGCATCGCGGCATCGCTTCGATAATAAATCACTTACAGGACGATGGATTTATCCGCATCCGCGTTGGAATAGGCAAGCCGCCGGAAAACATTTTGCCAACTGATTTTGTGTTGCAGAACTTCAGTAACAACGAACAACAAACATTAAAGGAGGTGATCGGCAACGTAACGACTTGTATAGATGTTATACTTAATCAAGGACCTGATGCTGCTATGAACAGATTTCACAGCCAGCGCCGCACGGTTCTTTAATTGAACTACCATTGTCTACTAGACGATGGATTCAATAACCCGCTAAGACAAACTGAAACGGGAAACATATAGCCAAAAAATTCTCCTGAGGGGAAAACACCTTCAAAAACGGTAAATCCATTTTAGTAATCATTCGTCGCCAAAAAAGTTATGGTTTTACACCCTGAGGGAGACAATAATGCATACGTTAAATTGTCTTCAGAAAATCAAAGGAGGTAACTGATGGAAAGTCTAACCTATATTATTCCGCTATTCGGCATTATAGCTCTCATTTTCGCTCTCATTAAGGCCACGTGGGTCAATAAGCAGGACATGGGCACTGACAGGATGAAAGAAATCTGCGGCTATGTTCGCGAAGGCGCCATGGCATTCCTGTTCAGGGAATACAAGGTCCTGGCGATATTTGTTGTTTGCGTTGCCATTCTTCTCGGCGTTGCCAATATGACAAGTTCCCCGGACGCCTACCGCAACCCGCTGATAGCATTGTCATTTATTGTCGGTGCATTCTGCTCGGGCCTTGCCGGTTTTTTCGGCATGCGCATTGCAACCGGGGCAAACGCCCGCACAACAAACGCTGCACGGACGAGCCTGAACGGCGCACTGAAGGTTGCCTTCTCGGGCGGCACGGTGATGGGCATGTGCGTTGTAGGGCTCGGCGTTCTGGGATTGGGCGTTCTGCTCATCCTGTACCGCAACCTTGGAATGCTCGGCGATGCATCCTCTGACTTTTCAAACGTTATAACCGTCATCAGCGGTTTTTCTCTTGGTGCCTCATCAATAGCCCTGTTTGCCAGAGTTGGCGGCGGCATATACACCAAGGCTGCTGACGTCGGCGCCGACCTTGTAGGAAAAGTTGAAGCAGGAATCCCCGAGGATGACCCCCGCAACCCTGCAACAATTGCCGACAACGTGGGAGACAATGTCGGTGATGTGGCGGGAATGGGCGCGGACCTTTTCGAGTCATATGTCGGCTCCATTGTTGGTGCCATGGTGCTTGGCGCAACGGCTCTCGGCATGCAGCAGGCAGCATACAATGCAGTTATTCTGCCCCTGGTCATAGCTGCAGCCGGCATTATCGTATCCATTGTCGGAACATTTTTTGTCAGGGTTAAGGAGGGGGGAAGCCCCCAGGCCGCCCTGAACATGGGGACCTTCGGTGCCGCGGCGATCATGCTGGTGGTCACCTATTTTATCTGTAATAAATTCATTCCCGGCGAAATCACCATCGCATCCTTTGAAGGCATATCAGGTACCGACGTCTTCTTTGCCACCATCTTCGGCCTTATAGCGGGTGTCCTCGTGGGCGTAACATCCGAGTATTACACATCAAAAGACAGGGGCCCTGCCCATAAGATAGCGTCGGAATCCGAAACCGGCCCCGCGACAACCATTATTGCAGGCATTGCCACCGGCATGTCATCAACCTGCCTGACGACAATATGGATCGCCGGCGCCATTCTCACCTCACACTATTTTGCCGGGCTGTACGGCATTGCAATAGCCGCGCTGGGCATGCTCTCAACCACCGGCATCCAGCTTGCTGTGGACGCATACGGCCCCATTGCCGATAATGCCGGTGGGCTGGCTGAAATGGCAGAACTTCCTCCCGAGGTTCGTGAAAAGACCGATAACCTTGATGCCGTGGGCAATACCACCGCCGCCATTGGAAAGGGTTTTGCCATCGGCTCAGCCGCACTGACCGCACTGGCACTGTTTGCTGCGTTCAGGACCCAGGCACATATCGATGTGCTTGATGTCACCAAGCCGACCATCATGGCCGGACTTTTTGTCGGCGCCATGCTGCCGTTTCTTTTTTCTGCAATGGCAATGAAGGCCGTCGGCGAGGCTGCCAAGGAAATGATCGTTGAAGTCCGCCGCCAGTTTAAAGAAATCCCCGGTCTTCTTGAAGGGAAAGCAAAAGCAGAATATGCAAAATGCGTTGACATCTCAACTGCAGCAGCTATTAGAAAAATGGTGGTGCCCAGTCTGATGGCAATCATCGTACCCGTAGTGTTCGGTTTCATAAGCAAGGAAGCCCTCGGCGGCCTGCTTGCCGGCGCAACGGTTACCGGCGTGCTGCTTGCAATTTTCCAGGCAAATGCAGGCGGTGCATGGGATAATGCTAAAAAATGGATTGAAGAAGGAAATTTAGGCGGCAAGGGATCAGAGGCTCACAAGGCAGCTGTTATCGGCGACACCGTCGGCGATCCTTTTAAGGATACATCCGGCCCGTCCCTGAACATCCTGATCAAGCTCATGAGTGTTGTTGCACTGGTTATTGCACCGCTGCTTTAGCACTGACAGACCATAGCGTGATAAAAAACCCGTTTCCTGCTATATACGGAAACGGGTTTTTTATACCTGTGACAAACAAATGTGCCTGATTCCCTTATTTTATTTTCAGAAACAGCTTTGCCATCCAGCTTTGCTCGGCAACGACTCCGTAGGATATAAGCAGGCACAGGGCGGTCACCGCCGTTGCAGCAATTAAAACACCGATAACGTTGGCTATTATAAATTTTCTTTTGTCAAGACCGAGAAGATATGAACCGAAAGCACCGGTGTACACCCCAGAACCGGGAAGCGGAATACCGATAAAGACGGCAACCCCGAATTCACCGTATTTCTCTACATAGGGATGGATCTTGTGCTGAGTACGTTCAAGGGTGGGCCACACTTTTTTTTCAAACCAGACCCATCGTCTGACCATAGCAAAAACAGGTGCCATAATCATAAACACCATCCATCCCAGAACAATATTGGCAATCGTACAAATGACAACAACCATCGGCCAGGTCACCTGCCCCGACATCTTAAAGATACCCCAGGGAATTGATGCCCGCAGTTCAAGCGCCGGTATAAGTGTAATGGCAGTCAGCCAGAAAATTACTTTTATCATTACGTACTTTCTTTATTTCATCAGTATGAAACCCGTTTTTAACATGAGCAATGCGTATACTCTGCCGGGTAAGGCACACAAGTATAGGCCAAGGGTTGAGGTGTGTCAATATGAATTAGAGGGTATATGGTGCGGGAGGGCATCTGCCGGCAAAATGTTGTTTTCATTTGACAGTATCGAAAGTTTTATATATTTCTAATATAATTTTTAATAAAAAGGTATTTTCACTATGATTATTTTGGTTACCAACGACGACGGCATACATTCTGAAGGTCTTGTCAGTCTTGAAAAATCCCTCGCCGGCCTCGGCGACGTATGGACGGTTGCACCGGCAACCGAGCAAAATGCCATGGGCAGGGCCATAACCCTTCACCGACCGCTCAAGATCAACAAGCTGTCCAGCAACAGATTTGCCGTAGACGGGACTCCCTCCGACTGTGTTAACATAGCCGCAAACGGCATCCTGCCCGAACGGCCTGCCCTTGTTGTTTCGGGCATAAACAAGGGTCCTAACCTTGCCGATGACATCTCCTATTCAGGAACGGTTGCCGCTGCTTTTGAAGCAACAATTATGGGTATTCCCGCAGTTGCCGTTTCCCTTGCATGCAGGGACAACTTCCATTTTGATCCTGCTGCCCGTTTCACCGCGCGGCTTGCACAACAAATCCTGGAATTCGGCCTTGCACGCGACACACTGTTGAATGTCAATGTCCCCGACACCCAGGGAAAAGAAATTTCCAGCTACAAAATAACCCATCAGGGAAAAAGTATTTATGCCGGTTCTGTCACAGAAGCTGCAAATCCGAGAAAACAGGAGTACTACTGGATAGGCGGTGAGGAAGTCGGATTCCACGAAATAGACGGCTCCGATTCTTTTGCCGTCGCCCGGGGCTGTATCTCCATTACCCCGATCACCACCGACTTAACCAGGTATAAAGAGCTAGACGCCCTAAAGAAATTCAAACTGTAGACGATAAGCACAGTATACGCTACCGAGAATCACATACACACTGACCCATAATACATACATGCAAAGACAATAATTGAAACCACATGATAACGTGCTGTCAAAAGTAAAACTTGCTTTTATATTTATCGTTATACTTCTGCATTCGTGTTCTCACCTTAGTCCCCTCCCCCACCCCAGCAGAAAAACAAAAGGCGTGTATCATACGGTTAAAAAAGGCGAAACACTGTGGCGGATCTGCTCTACGTATAAAGCCGCTCTTCAGGAAGTTGCCGAGATCAATAATATAAAAAACACCGCCCAAATTAAGGCCGGTGATAGAATTTTTATTCCCGGAGCAACAAAGCCGCTGGGGGTGCCTGCCCCCGTGCAGCCTAAAACAAAACGTAAAATTCCGCACCCTGATAAAAAACAGCAACAGGAAATAAAACAGCATGCCGGATTATTCCGCTGGCCGCTTCAGGGTACCATAATTGCCGGCTTCGGCATTGTGAAAGGGATGAAGCACGACGGCATAAACATCAAAACACCCGCAGGTACCACCATAAAGGCAGCTGCGGGGGGGGAAGTTGTTTTTTCATCAATGCTTGAAGGTTACGGAAAAACGATAATACTCCAGCATACAGACAGCTACGCCACCGTCTATGCCAACAACCAGTTAAACCTGGTAAAAAACGGAAGCTGGGTGAAACAGGGTCATGCTATAGCTAAGGTCGGCACGTCGAACAAAAAAAGCAACGTTCCCTACCTCCATTTTCAGATTCGGCGCTATAACAGGCCGAGAAATCCTCTGTTCTATTTGCCCAAATGACAGTATCTTTCATGGCAGTATTGGTAATCGGTACCGACCGGACAGGTACTGTTCCCTGAAAAGGTTCTGGTACTCGTGTCACGCTCTTTACATTGCTGAAAACATACTGTATATACAGATAGATCATCGGAATGAATAATACAACAGGAGGGTGCACGATGCAGCATACTAAAAGAACGTTGTTACTTTTTTTAGCACTACTACCGGCATACATTATCATGCTACAGGCAACACCGCAACCGGTTCGGGCAGATGAAGGCACCGACAGGATTGCGGTTCTCATCACCGGATGGGGTATGCCGTCCAATTACAACTTTAACTACGCGTGGACAAGCCACAATTACCCCCGGGTCGGGGACCTTACCGAATACGAGGGACAACCGTGCAAAATAGGCCATGTTGGGGAATTTCCCTATCAGTCACACATTAATTTTATGCCCTGGGCAATAACATTTGAAACTGCAGGCTATGAATGGGCATTTGACAGCTACGGACTGTATAAATATGACAGTGAAAACGACCTCTATATAAGTTCCTGTCCTGATGCTGAAAATGTAACGCTTGCGCAAATACCTGATGGGACACCCATAACGCCGCTTATAGAATGGCAGGACCGAACGGGTGCGTATAAATATCCCCCGGACCCCAGGGACGGTACAAATTATGTTGCAGACTGGTACAAAATCGGCGACTATGACAACCCCTTTCCCAACGGTTGCGGTGATCTGTGGGACGAGGGCCCGACAACCTATCTTGAAATTGTTGGCTATACCGGCGGGGACCTTAACAATCCCGATGACTTCGTCCCGAACCCCTACAATCAAGCACAGGATGAATATACTGAACAGCTTCTTGAAGAATCTTTTGGCGACAGAATTGATGTCCGGCATGGATATTACACTGCAGCACCCGGCCATACGAAGATGCTGGATGACGTTGCAGAGGAGTTTGTCAACGATGGGTTTACCAAAATGCTGATCTCCCGGGAAACAACCGATCATAACCGTTATGCAAATGAATTCATGTCGGGCAATTATATTAAGGAGCGGCTGTGCGAACTCGGCGTTCTGGACGACATGGAAATATACCAGAACAGGCAGGTAGGAAGGACGCCTGAGTTCAACACTATGAACATACAAAATATCACACCCTTTATCCAACGTTACCCTGAAGGCAGCACCATAGGATTGATCTACGTCACCCGGGGATTGACCTGGGGCCAGGATGAGTCCGCCGGTGCGACAGGCATGGCCCATCCATGGAGTAAGGAGGTGTATCACGAAAACGCATACCTCAACTACCTTTCATGGAAAAAGGCACTTCGGAAGGAATTCGGGGATGCATACACCCTTGTTTTTACCCGTAAGGGGCAAGAAACTGACCTTCGTGAAAAAAGCTTTTACACCTATGGGCTCGGCAATGATATAGACCTGAAGGGGTACGGTGGTGAGACGGTCTTTTTCGGCATACGTGAAGCAATCCAGTGGGCGGTTGAAGACGGCCTTGACAAAATTATCATTGCCCCGTGCCACTGGAACTATGACAACCTGGATACCATACTGCGCATGAAGGAACTGAACAATCTTCCCCTTACTTCCAAGGCAGATATTGCCGCTGCAACGTTTGAAAAAACTCATTGTGAGGACATCGACGGCAATGAAGTAGTCTGTGAAAGCCAGGAGAAAGTTGTTGAAATCACCACCGTCCCGTCATACAGCCATTTTGCTGAAGAATTCGGGACCTCCTATTATGTTGTGCTGCGGGGGACCCTGGAGCGTTTCGGACTGTACCCCCAGGATGAACTGTTCTGGGAAGGCACATCGCAGGAGGTTACCAAACGTGCAGGCGGAACAGTAGCAGTTGACAATTTTTTCAGCTTTATCAACGGGTCACAGATTGTGATCCCGGGAGATCCATATCCGGACAGACCCGACAGCTTTACACCTGAAACGGCAATTGCACCCAACGATCCCCTTGACACCAACGACTGCATGTGGGAGGACACGGAAATACTCATTAAACACCGTCTTGATCCCCCTTCCATGAAAAGCGGTACTGCTGTGGGGCCTGCCGTACATTTCGGCCCATACCGCAGCTTTTTCAACCGGGATGTAACGATAACCATCCCCTACTGGTGGTTCTTATCATTCGGCCGGGACGTTACACCGTATGTCTATAATCATGTTACCGAAGACTGGGACGCCCTTGAGGCGGAAAGCACTGAGAACGGCCTGGTTACCTTTAAAACCACGGTGCTGGGGTTGTTCCAGGCGGGTCTCAGGCAGGAGTGAAGAGCCCCACACACAGCCTCACAGCCCGGGGTTCTTCGCTATTTCGGTTTTTTCATTGTCCTTTATAGAACTTTTCTCCTTCGTGCACTGTCTCGACAATGCTGTTATCTGATAGCAGTATCCCGATGTGCTTTACAATCTCCGCTTCATGGGCGCCCAGTGACTGGCTTATCTGCTTCACCGAACAGGGGCGTCGTTTCACAAGCGCAGCAATCCTTTGTCGGAGGTCATACTGAAGGCTCCTGTGTCGGCTATCGTGAAATTCTCCGATAATTTCAGCCTTCCCTCCGAAGAGATGCCCGGCCCATCCAAGCAGCTCATTGTCAGCGGGCCCGATACCCTGCTGTGCGGGAGGACGTGATACGGAGTTTATCTGGATTTTGTCTGGTTTAATCTCACGCGCAACCCGCTCGATGCGCTTTAGTTCTTCACGAGAATCATTAATACCCTTTACCACCATTACTTCAAGCCAGATGTCGCCCCGGAACTCCTTTCTCAGCAGTTTCAGTCCCGCCACAATGCTGTCCAAGCGCAGTTTTTCGTGGGGACAGTTTATCCGCTCGAAAACAGCCGGCGTGACCGCGTCAAGGGAAGGAACAATGAGGTCGGCTTCCATTAGGTCCGCCCGCACCTCGGGCAGAGACAGCAGCGTGCCGTTGGTGAGCACGGCAACGGGAACAGCGCACAGCTGTTTAATGCGCTGTATAATTTGTCCAATACCGGCATGCAGGGTCGGCTCGCCTGAACCTGAAAAAGTAATAAAATCTATCTGTATATCACGGGCAAGCACCTCCTGAAGATCACGCAGAACGTTTTCCCGGGGCACCCATTCTTTACGATCGACGGTCTTGAGCGTTGTTTGCCCGACCTGGCAGTAAACGCAGTCAAGGGTGCATACTTTAGCGGGAACAATATCAACGCCAAGGGAATAGCCGAGCCGCCGGGAGGGCACAGGACCGAACACACAACTCATGAAAAACCTTGTTGTGAGATTATTAATTTTTCGATGTTAGGTATGATGAAAAAATACCTTTGATGCATGATTGTATACAATCTGAAATCCCCAACCTAAAATCCAAATTCAATGAACAATCTTGAGTCTTTTCACCGCTTCCATAAACCTGTTTTTTATCGCAACTGAAGCATAGGGTATTACCGGGACCTTCTCATTGCCCGGTTCCGCCTCGGCAATAATAACGGCGCTCACCGATCTGAACTCCTGGAGCGCTTTTTGAAGCCCGTCAATAGTTGTGACCCGTACGACATGTTCGTTGCCGGCACCACGGGCCACGGCAGCCAGATCAGTATGCCCCCCGCTGTAGGTAGACTGGTTGCCTGTGCTTGCATAGACTTTATTATCCACCACGACAAGACAAAAATTCGGAGGGGCCTGGTTGCCGATGGTCGCAA
>Ga0272442_10001250_pt1 | contig 39013 bp, 37 predicted proteins | sample SSMForm2O_FD_200262 | JGI IMG/M metagenome (GOLD analysis project Ga0272442, IMG submission 200262) | Marine sediment archaeal communities from Little Sippewissett salt marsh, Falmouth, MA, United States - SSM-Form-2O | ecosystem: Environmental > Aquatic > Marine > Wetlands > Sediment ... | reverse complement strand
CGATATTTATTTTAATTGGTTTTTTACTGAAGCTTTACCCAATTTTCACTGTATTTCTTCTTATTAAGCAGAAAAAGAAATACTCTGTTTTCATATATACATTTTTAATAACTACTTTACTGGGTTTATATTTTATCTTTAATTATAGTGATTTAAGTTTGATTGCGAAAGGAACATCAAAAGGTACAGAGATGTCTTATGGGATGGATATTCTATGGGTTTTTTCTGCTAATTTTGATAGTAACCTTTCTAAAATTATAAGAACAATATCCTATCTGGTTGTTGTTATTGTACCTGTTTCATCTTATTGGGTATTAAAAAAAATGAAAGGATTTAGGTCTAAAATCGTCAGTAATGGCTTCATTGACTTCTTTTTAGGAGGAGCAGCAATCTATGTCGGTACTTTTCTCTTAGGAAACAACTGGGATTATAGGTTAGTATTTCTTATATTTGTAATTCCACAATTGTATGAATGGTCCATTAATACTTCAACAGGTGTTATTAAATTCATTGCTATATTCTTAATAATCAATATATATATTGCGCAATGGGGTCTAATTTATAATGATTGGTTGGTTTCTATTCCTTATGGTTTGTATATCTATGTAATTGTAAACCAATCTGCAAAGTGGATAGTTTTTGTTGGCTTGTTATTTCTCATAATATGGGTTACACCTTTTTGGTATATGGTAAAAAGAAAAGATCCTGATAATGAAATGAATTTTGATTTAACTATGAATTAGTATAAAGTTATTATATTTCTTAAAAGTAAATTTGAATATAGATGAATTTAACGAATTTAGAAGATGCATTTTTTAACAAGATTATTTAGCCCATGTAAAAAACCATTTTTAAGTCTTTGAAGGTTCATTGTGTAATTAGAAAAAGCTGAACTAATCCAAAAATGGAGAATAAACTATTATTTTTCTTAAAAAATGCCACTTCTTTTATAAAGGAGGTATGGACTATTAATGAAATCAAAATATAGAAATACAATTGAAAATGTTGAAAGATGTAATATCTATATAATACTTCCTGTTCATAACAGAAAAGAAATTACAAAAGGATTTTTAGAATGCCTAAAGGAACAATCTTATAAAAATTTTACTCTAATTCTCATTGATGATGGATCAACTGATGGTACGAAAGAGTTATTAGATGATTATTACTTTAAAAGCGTATTAATTCATGGAGATGGGAATCTATATTGGGGAGGTGGTTTGCATGAGGGGTATAAATATATTCAGAAAGTATACAATAAAAATATAATTTCAGGTAATGATATTGTTCTCATTTGTAATGACGATATTTTTTTTGATAATAGATTATTAGAATCAATCGTATTGGAACTTGATACCTCTGGAAACAATTCAATTATACATTCAACTGTCTATGATAAAAAGACTAAAAACATTGTTCATAATGGAATAAAATATGATTTTAAGAAAATGAGTTTTAAGGCTGCAAAATCTTATGAAGAAATTAATTGTCTCCCTACAAGGTGTCTCTTTATGCGTGCTTCAGCTTTTGTCAATGTAAATGGATACAAACAAAAATCTATTCGTCATTATCTTTCAGATTATTATTTGACTCTATCCTTCTATAAGGAAGGATATTCGTTAGTTCAATCAATCCGGGTAATAGTATATCTAGATTGCAGTACAACGAAAAATATTAAAAAGAATTTCAACGCAACATTTAGACGAAAGTATTATGATGTAAAATCACCAAAATATATTATAAGCCGATTATCATTCGCTTTTTTTATTAGTAAAGGAATATACAAAGTTCTTCTTCCAGTTAAAGTACTTAAGGAAGCATTGGTAGATTTTCTGAGATATCTATTTCGAGACAGAATTTAATTAAAGGAAAACACATGTTTGATATACCAATATTAATAATTGGATTTAACCGACCGGAGGCAATTCGAGGATTAATAAAAATATTAGAAAAGATTGAACCCCAAAAAATTTATATCTTTGTCGATGGTGCAAGAGAGAATGTATACGGAGAAGATGAAAAAGTCGAAGAAGTAAAAAAAATAGTTGAAAAGGAAATACACTGGACCACTAGAAAGATGTATAATTTCCCCGAGGAAAATCTTAATTGCCGTTATGGACCAGCTACAGCTATAACATGGTTTTTTGAAAATGAAGAGATGGGGATTATTCTTGAAGATGACGTGCGTCCAGACCTGTCATTTTTCCCGTATATGGAGGTATTATTAGTCTATTATAAAGATGATCAAAGGATTGGTCATATTACTGGAAGAAATGATCTTGGAATATATGATATTGGATATTCGTATAATTTCTATGAGATTGGAAGTGTCTGGGGATGGGGGACCTGGAGAAGGGCTTGGAAGGATTTTAGCCTCTTTGATGAACTATGGACGAACTATGAAGTCCGTGAAGCAGTTGAAAGTAAACTAAATAGATCGGGTTTTAAAGATTATTTAATAAGTAAACTGGAGCAGGTTGTATCTGGAAAAAAACAAGCCTGGGATTACATTTGGTCGTTTACTAATATTGCCTATGATAGAAAAGCAATATATCCTAAAAAGAATCTGGTAAAAAATGTAGGGTTTGGGAAAGATGCTACACATACTACATCTATTACAGCCGATAAAGTAGAAAGCTATTGCATGGATGAAGAAATTATCCATCCTCCATTTTGTTGCATTGATTATAGGTATTACGATAATCTTGAAAAGCGAAAAAATAGTAAACTAGCTAAAATTATCAGAAAAATATCAAGATAGATATGCATATACTAATAATGCCCTCTTGGTATCCAACATTTGAAAAACCTCTGTTTGGAATATTTTTTAAAGAGTTCGCGATATCACTTAACAAGAAAGTTGATCGTACAGGGGTTATGGTGCATCCTGAAATCAAACCCTTAAAACAGGTATTATATTCTAAAGGGAAGTTCCTGTATTCAAAGCTATATGAGGATGAAGGATTAAAAACAATGCGTGCTTTCACATATAACTGGATACCATGGATACCCTTCGGAAAGATTGTACGTGATTTAATAGTAATAAAGATTTTATTCAAAAGATATGTTTGTGAAAATGGAATGCCAGATATAATCCACGCTCATTCAGCTGTATATAGCGGATTTTGCGCTTTGTTTCTTGGAAGAATATATAAAATCCCTGTGATTATTACAGAGCACAGATCTTCGTACGGTCGCGAGTTACTCTCTTTTTCTGAGAAAATAATTGCAAAGATAACTTTTAGTTTTTCCGATGTAATAGTTGCAGTTAGCAATAGATTAGCAAATGATGTAAATCTATTATTGAAGAAAAATTTTCAATTTGAAATTATTCCAAACATTGTTGAACCAGTTTTCTTAAATAGTCCAATGAATAAAGATAAGACAGAGATATTTACATTTATTTCCATAGGAGGATTAAATAAAAATAAAAACCATTTCCTGTTAATAAAAGCCTTCTGTGAAGAGTTTAATAATATAGAACCTGTCCAGCTGATGATTGGCGGATATGGAAAAGAATATGATAATCTGCAGTCACTTATTAGTGATTTTGAATCAGCCGAAAGAGTAAAACTAATCGGCGCTCTTGATAGACAAAGTGTTGTTGATGAGCTCCGTAAATCCGATTGCCTGGTATCAAGCAGTAATTATGAAACTTTCAGTATTATTATTATTGAAGCAATGGCGATGGGCTTACCCATAATCGCTACGAAATGCGGGGGACCTGAGGATATTGTTACAGATGAAACAGGGATTTTAGTAGATATAGATAATGTAATGCAATTGAGACAGGCTCTTCGAAGGATGTACGAAGAAGGTTGTCAATTCAATAGAAATAAGATAAGGGAATATGCGCGAATAAAATATTCGGAAGAAGCAGTAATAGGTAATTATATAGATAGATATAAAGCATTGATGGGAGATTTTTAAATGAAAAAAATATGTATAGTCGGGTGTGGAAGGATCTCAAATAGGCATATTGAAGCTATTAAAGAAACACCGGAAATTGAAATTTCACTCGTATGTGACAAAGATGAGAATAAGGCGAAGAAAACGTCAGAACTACTTTCTGTACCTTTCGTCACAGATTATAGAAAAATAAAAATTGTAGATATAGCCGCAGTGTTGACTCCCTCCGGGCTCCATCCAAGGCATGCGGCGGAGATTGCGGAAACGACGGAAGTGCCTTATATCTTGGTAGAGAAACCAATATCTCTGACAGTGAGAGAAGCCTATGAGCTGTTCCAAAGATTCGATAAAGCCGGAAAGACGTTGTTACCGGTTTATCAGAATAGATACAATCCGTTGGTTGATTATATGAAGAAATTAATTGACTCTGGAAAACTGGGAAAGGTTCATCAATTTGTATGTAATGTATTTTGGAACAGAGATGATGAGTATTTTAAAATAGACTGGCATGGAACACGTGAACTTGACGGCGGCGTTCTCTATACCCAGGCAAGTCACTATGTTGATATGATTCATTTCTTTTTTGGAGAGATTGAAGAGAGCAAGGGAATCGGCGGTTCATTACGAGGACTCGATGTTTATGATTCTGTCTCAGCTGTATGTCAGTTTAAAAACGGCACTGTAGGTACAATAAATGCGACGGTCAGTACGTATAGGAGGAATTATCTAACAGAATTCACGGTAATAGCTGAAAAAGGAACCGTCCGCCTGTCCGGTACGAATCTCAATAGGATTGACTTTTGGGATGTTGAGGGGCTTGAAAAACCGGATATGGATTTCCAGTTAGAACACGTATATGGAAAAGGGCATAATACTCTTTATAAATATATTGCAGAAGAGAGATGGGAAATGTTTCCGAGTCGTGAAGATGTCTTATCCGGAATTCGCCTGATGGAGAGACTTAGCTACTAAAGATTGCATAATTAAGGTGATAGAAAATGAAAATAATGTTTGATAATGATGTCTTGATTGATCTATTTACTAATAAAATAAATAGTGCTGAACAAATTCAATGGATAGTGGATTTTGCTAAGAAGAGTAAAATTCCGTGTTTCATGTATTCGGGAAGTACTCAGCTTCTCTATCATGGTATCGCAGATATTTTATATACGGACGATCAGGATGAATCGGTTGCTTTGAAGAAAGCTGCGGAACTATTGGACAAAGCAAAACAGACTTTTTTATGGTGGCCCGCATTGAGTGAAGATTCGGACGTTTTTGACAGTGATCTGCCTGAAGAGAATCAATTATTGAGGGCTTTCAATAGAATGGGCGAGAATGCTTTATTTGTTACTCGTAATGAAAATCTTCTAAAGAGAGAAGATAATGCAGTAGCGCCGGAAGAATTCCTGCTGGTATATGAGAAACAGCATCTCAGTAGAAAAATAGAATTTTGTGATCTATCAGCACAATTGGATACATTTCGTCCTCAAATGGAAAGAGCTATCCTGGATGTTGTAAATTCAACCAGATATATTAAGGGCCCTTCTGTAGCACTGCTAGAAAATGAATTATCAGAATATCTTGATAATGAAGTTGAAACAATAGCATGCGGAAGCGGTACTGATGCACTATTGATAGCAATGATGGCTTTATATGTAAGACCGGGGGACCAGATAATTGTGCCTGATTTCACTTTTATCGCGACAGCTGAAGTAATCTCTTTGGCTGGAGCAGAACCTGTATTCTGTGATGTAGATTCAAAAACGTACAATCTTGATTCTTCTAAAATTGAATCTCTGATTACAGATCGCACTGTAGGTATTGTTGCCGTTAGTCTCTTCGGTCAATGTGCCGATCTTGATGAGATAAACAGTATCGCAAGTAAGCATGGATTATGGGTCATAGAGGATGCAGCCCAATCCTTCGGAGCAGTATACAAAGGTAAAAAGTCTTGTACCATAACCAAGATAGCTACAACCAGTTTTTTCCCCGCTAAACCTCTGGGTTGCTATGGAGACGGGGGGGCCATATTTACATCTGATTCAAATCTTGCTGATAAAATGAGAATCATTCTGAATCATGGACAGTCGAAACGGTATCATCATTCTGTAATTGGCGTGAATGGAAGAATGGATACAATCCAGGCTGCTGTTGTTTCGGTAAAACTAAAAAACTTTGATCATGAAATACAGTTAAGAAGGAGTGTTGCCAATAGGTATTCAAAGCTCCTGAAAGGTACTGTTGAAATTCCAGTTATTCTAGATCATAATCTATCTGTTTGGGCTCAGTATACAGTACAGCATGATGAGCGCGAAAAGCTTCGGCAAAGACTATCAGATGCAGGAATACCAACGGCGGTGCATTATCCTGTGCCACTCCATAGGCAGAAAGCTTTTTCATATCTATCAGATAACAAATCAACTCCTGTAACAGAGAAGGTATCAGAAAGGGTCTTCAGTCTTCCAATGCATCCGTTCCTGTCTGAAGAAAGTATTGAATATATTACAGCAGAGATCCAAAAAGCTTTGTGAATGAAAGGAATAGAAAAATGAATATGAATTATTTTAAACACGCATCCAGTTTCGTAGATGAAGGAGCTGAAATTGGTAATGGAACAAAAATCTGGCATTTTACTCATGTAATGTCTGGTGCTATAGTTGGAGAAGGTTGTTCTCTTGGTCAGAATGTAAATGTCGGAGGGAAAGCGCAAATCGGAAATGGTGTAAAAGTCCAAAACAATGTTTCGATTTATGATGACGTAATAATCGAAGATGATGTATTCTGCGGGCCTTCTTGTGTTTTTACAAATGTTTTCAATCCACGAGCGTTTATAGAACGTAAAGATGAATATAGAAAAACCGTTGTTAAAATGGGAGCTTCTATTGGTGCCAATGCAACGATAGTGTGTGGTGTTACTTTGGGACGGTATTCTTTCGTAGGGGCTGGAAGTGTAATTACGAAGGATGTTCCGGATTATGCCCTTGTATACGGCTCTCCAGCAAGGCAGCATGGATGGGTTTGTATGTGTGGAGAAAAATTGAATAGTAAGCTTGAATGCAGGAAATGCGGGATTGCATACAGAGAGGGAAAGAACGGGTTGGTTCCAGAATAATATGCTGAATATTGTAACTATAGTCGGTGCAAGACCTCAATTTGTAAAGGCTGCGGTGCTGAGCAGACTGTTTAGAGAAAAACATACGGATTCTGTGTCTGAATATATTATTCATACTGGACAGCATTATGATGAAAATATGTCAGACACATTTTTCAGGGAGATGAATATTCCTGAGCCATCGATAAATCTTGGTGTAGGAAGTGGAACACATGGAAAGATGACCGGACGTATGCTGGAGAAAATCGAACAGGTGTTGATAGACAACAGCCCTGAGATGGTTCTGGTATATGGTGACACCAACAGTACGCTTGCCGGAGCTCTGGCTGCGAGTAAATTACATATACCGGTTGCCCACGTTGAATCGGGATTACGGTCCTATAACAAAAGAATGCCGGAAGAGCAAAACAGAGTATTGACCGATTATCTTTCTACATTTCGTTTCTGTCCGACGGACACAGCAGTGAAGAACCTTTCATTGGAGGGGATTACAGATAAGGTCTATAAGACCGGAGATATAATGTACGACGCGGCATTGTACTACAGCTCGTTCAAAAGGGATCCAAGCTTCAATGTTCCAAAAGAGTATTTTCTTATTACACTCCATCGTGCGGAAAACACTGATGACAGAGCCCGGCTTCAGAATATTGTAGAGTTGCTGAATGAATATACTGAATTACCGGCTGTGTTACCCTTACATCCGCGTACAAAAAAAATGCTGAACAGCTTCGATTTGAGTTTTAAAGATCATATACAGGTGATTGATCCGGTGGGCTATCTGGATATGTTGTATCTTGAGAAGAACTGTCGTTTTATTGTAACAGATTCGGGTGGAGTACAAAAAGAAGCATATTTTTTTAAAAAACCATGTATCACCCTTCGCGAGCAAACGGAGTGGGTTGAAACCGTAGAAGCAAAAGCAAACATCTTAATCGGTTCTAATAAAATAGGGATAGCCGAAGCATTGGGAAAGCTGGATAAGAACAATCTGTGGATCGAGCATTATGGTGACGGTAATTCCGCAGAACTGATTATTAAATACCTATTAGCAGGGAAATAAGAGTTCTTTCATGAAAATCCTTTTTATCTCCTTTCACTTCCCGCCGGATTATAAAGTAGCTGTTAACCGAACTTATAGTATGGCAAAGTATCTTGCCAGAATGTCTCATGAGGTGCATGTGCTGACTGTAAAGAAGACTCATGTGTCAGAGGAACGCTCGTATGCCTTTTATAACAAGTGCAGGGAAGAGGGAATTATCCTTCATGAAACAGGGTTCTTTCTTCCGGAATTGGTAAGAGAATATTTTCAAATAGATAAAATAGGACCAGGAAGAAGAATACTATCGGGGGTAATGAGGACGATTTTTTCCTTTCTTAAGATTGAACCATGGATCGGCTGGAACAGGAGTGCATTGAAAAAGGCGAAAGAAATTGTTTCAGAAAATAATATCAATCTTGTGATCGCTTCCGGGGGTCCATTCTTCTCATTTATTATTGCAAAAAAGATAAAACGTGAATTCTCCGTTCCCTACATGCTTGATTATCGTGATCTTTGGACCGGTGATCCTACAAAGATTAAGAGACCGTGGTATGTTAGAAAACTTGAAACTTCAATACTCACTAAGGCTTCGGCATTAGTGGTTATAGCACCTTCCATGAAAACCATACTTGAGAGTACGTTTTCCTGCCCGCCAATTTACTGCATAACGAACGGGTATGATCTGGAGGTGTTAGATATTTTGAAAGAGCCTGATAAGGATAATGTCATTCTCTACGCAGGTCAATTTCATCTTCCTATAGGCGGGGTAGAAGAGTTCATTAAAGTCATGCGGGAACTGGAAAACGAAAAGATCGTATTTAAATACATCGGTAAGAATCACGAGTATGTATCAGAGAAATGTAAGAATATGCTTTCATCAGAAAGTTACATAATACATAAACCGGTAGAAAGAGCCCAGTCAATAAAAGAAATCAACAAGGCAAAAATCGTGCTTGTTGTGCTATCGAACAATCTCTTTGCTACTGAAGCTGAAAGAGGGGTTTTATCCGGCAAGCTGTTTGAATTACTTGGATTGGGAAAACACTTGCTGATTATAGCGCCCAAGGATTCCGACGTTCATACCCTGTTACCAGGGTATAAGGGCATATTCTCATCTGACCAGACCGAAGAGATGGCCGACTATATCCGATGGATTTTTAATGAAAATCCTCCTGAGCCCGGTCCGAATCCCGCTTTTGACTGGAGGAATTTAATCAAACAATATGAAGAAGTATTGAATCAAACTGTTCGGAATTACAAAGGATGAAGTTTTCTGTAATAACGGTCAGTTACAATGATCTGGAGAGTTTGCAAAAGACGGTTAGATCCGTCGCTGATCAGATCTATACAGATTATGAGCACATTATCGTCGACGGAGGGTCGGATGATGGGAGCGTTGAATACCTGGAAACTATCTCCGATCCGAGGGTAATATGGATCAGTGAAAAAGATCGCGGAATATACGATGCGATGAATAAGGGCATCAGACGTGCCCGGGGTGAAGTCATTTCTTTTATAAACGCAGGGGATACGTATACCACGCAGGCTCTTGAGATTGTCGCAGCGTATTTCGATCGGGGATTCGATTATGTATTCGGTTCGGTTAAAAGTGGAAAGGAAATACGCCATGCGTTCAAGCCGAAAAAGGTATGGTACAGTTTTGATTATTATACCCGCCACAGTGTGGGCTTCTTTGTAAAGAGGGATGTTCATACAGAAATCGGGTTGTACGATCTCAGATTCAGAAATAACGCGGATATGGAATTCTTCTACAAGCTCGTTTCTAACAAAAGATATCGGGGAATTTCGACGAAAGAGAATGAAGTCGTTGGTGAGTTCGAATTGGGCGGATTTTCAAGTGATACTCCATATCTGGATAGAATAACCGAAGAGTTGAGGATTAGAATAAAAAATGGACAGGGGTGGCCGATAGCACTGGGTCTATTTCTTGTTCGTTTTATCAGACATCTGAAAAAGACCAAGGATTACTCATGACGTTCACGGTTTTTACTCCTTGTTACAACAGCAGTACACTGATCTACAGGGTCTACAACAGCCTCGAAAAACAGACGTTCCGGGATTTCGAATGGATCATTATCGATGATGGTTCCACTGATAACTTATCAGAGGTGGTCGAAACATATCGGGCGGAGGCGGATTTCCCGATACACCTATTCCGGTTTGAAGAAAACCGGGGTAAAACTTCCGCGATCAACCAGGGTGTCAAAATGGCCGCGGGAGAGTTGTTTTTACCTGCCGATGCTGATGATGAGTTCATTCCTGAAACACTTGCGACGTTTCTTCGATACTGGCAAGGCATACCAGATAAACGGCGAGATGAGTTTTCCGGTATTGATTGTAATTGTATTGATCAGTACGGGCAATTCGTAGGGACGCCGTTTCCGGTATCTCCATGGGAAGCGAATATGTTCGAAATGAGATACAAGGCGAAGGTTCATGGGGAAAAATGGGGCTTCATCAGAACGGATGTACTAAGAAAATTTCCTTTTGACACCAGTATAGATAAGCATCAATTGCTTACGGTTGTATGGGCTCAAATCGCCGAACAGTACAGGACTCTCTATATAAACGAGTCTTTGCGTATCTATTACCGGTATCAGGAAGGACATGAGTCGATCACATCAGGCTTAAAACGAAAGATATCTTTTCCGGAAGGATATCGGTACTCGCATATGACGAATATCAACAGATATTTTGACTATATTAAGGCTTATCCGAAAGAGCTCTTCCTCGATTTTGTACATTACATGCGTATGTCGATTCATCTAAAGTATCCGGTAACGAAGATATTCGGTGATATTCATGGAATGAAGAAAAGAGCAATCCTGGTTGCAGCACTGCCGTTGGCTGTCGGAGTAGTACTGAGGGATAGGATCCAGGGAAGAATCTGATGATTCAAGTGAACAGTAATAAGAAACAACTCATACAGATTTTACTAGTTGTCTCGCTCTGCCTTTTTATTCGGCTGCTTTGGCTTTCATTCTGCTGGAGCACTCAGGGAGTAGAGTGGTCAATGGAGTCCGACTCGGGTTCATATATACGGCCTGCAATGCTCATGCTGGAAGGCAAGGGTTTTTCGTTTCTGTCCAACGGGAATATTCTCTATCCCGAGCTCATCAGAACTCCAGGGTATTCACTGTTTTTAATGCCTATTATTGCCCTGTTTCAGGACAGATGGCTTCCGGCGGTCGTGATCATGCAAATAGTATTGGATGCTGTCTTATGCGGCTTCCTTTATTATTTTGCTTGGCGCCTTAAAAACAGAACCGCTGCATGGGGCGCTGCAATATACTACTGTATGGCGCCCAACCTCTCTTTAATAAACATGTCCATACTTTCCGAATCTCTCTATTCCATCGTGAACGCATTCGCGATTCTGTTGTTTATACTGTTTTATGAAAGGACTGCAGAGAAAAAACAGATAGTCTATCCTGCGATTGTCATTGGTCTCCTGTTCGGTTTTTCCACCCTGATCCGACCTTTGGGGTTGCATACTGTTTTCGGCATGTGCGTGTTGTTGATATGTATCAACGTCCTGATTATCAAGCATAGAGTAAATAAGCTGAAAATTATTTTTACAAGCATCGTTCTTATTTGTTTTCTGGTCCTGCCTGTCGGGTGGATTGCAAGAAATGGGATCAAAGCTGACTACTGGAGTATTTCCGCTATCGATTACATCAACCTGCTTTTTTATCGAGCCGCCGGAACGGAGGCCCAGGAAGAGGGGATTCCGTTCGAAGAGATGTCATGGAAATACCGTTTAGAGCGCTACAAGGTTGCCGATCACAGGGACCAGACTCCGGCGGGGCTTGAGAGGGGAAAGTATTTTAAGGAAGAGGCAAAAAGAATAATTCTGAGTGATCTTCCATCCTACACCATGGTCGCACTGAAAGGAGCCCTGAAAATCATGTTCGGATCACACAGAACCGATTTTGAGGTTCTGTTCGGCGAGCGGTTCGGGAATTTTGCAACTTACGCGGTGTATGCAATGATGATGATGGTTTGGCCGGTTGCATTGTATGGAGTTTTAAAGGAACCTCGACTGCTTCCGATTTTACTATATGTAATCTTGCTGATTGTAATCTCCGCTGGGCCTGAAAGCTACAGCAGATTCAGGGTTCCGATCGAACCTCTGATTGCCATCGGATTCGGGTTCGGCGTTCATGAAATTTTCAATATGAGAAACAGATATGAATCCGAGTGATACATTCGATTATTGCTTTACTGTATTTACTCCGGTATATAATCGCGCCCACATCCTCCATCGTGTTTATAATAGTCTCAAGGCTCAGACGTTTCGTGATTTCGAATGGCTTGTAGTTGATGACGGGTCAACCGACAATTCGGTTGAATTAGTGCGGAAATGGAAAGAGGAACAGGAGCTGGCCCCAGAAGGGGCCTTTCCTGTGCGGATTATAGAGAAGAAAAACGGGGGCAAGCATACTGCAAGCAATATTGCCGTGGAAAAGGCCAGGGGGCGCTTCTTTCTTACCTTCGACAGTGATGATTCATGTGTGCCCGAGGCGCTTGAACGGTTTGTCTATCACTGGAACTCCATACCGGAATCGGAGAAGCCAAGGTTCTCGGCAGTCACCGTCTTATGCATGAGACCGGATGGAACGATTGAGGGCTCCCGATTCCCCGAATCACCGTTGGATTCAAATAGTGTCGAATCGCATGCGTATTACAAAGTAAGCGGTGAAAAATGGGGCTTCCAGCGTACGGATCTTATGCGTCAGTTTCCTTTTCCTGAGTATCTGGGGGAACGATTTATTCCCGAGTCGGTCGTGTGGAACAGAATTGCCCAACAGTATAAAACCAGGTACGTAAATGAAGCTCTAAGGATATATTATCCGGAGGATGACAGCTTATCCTCGTCGGTGTTAGCGATCAGGGTTAAAAGCCCCAGGGGAACAGCTTTGATGTATAACGAACTTTCCGGAAATACAATTCCGGTGATCATGCGCATGAAGGCCGTAATAAATTATATCCGTTTCTCGTTTCATGGGAAAAATGGACTGAGTTCAATTGTTCATGAAGCTTTGAGACCGATGATAGCTTTTTTACTATCCCCTGTCGGATATATATTTTATCTGCGTGATACCGTCAAGATGAGGAGTATGGATGCTTCCCGATAATCGTCTGGATGGAGAGACGCCCACCCGGCAGGCTCAACTTGTAATGCTGAAGATGCTCAAGGCCGTAGATAAGATATGTCGGGAACACGGGATTTCCTACTGGCTTTCAGAGGGTACATTGATCGGTGCTGTGCGTCACAAGGGCTTCATTCCCTGGGATGATGACCTTGATATCTGCATGATGCGGGATGATTTCAACCGTTTTAAATCAATTGCTAAGAATCTGTTGCCGGATTCAATGTTCCTGCAATCCAGAGAATCGGATCCCGCCTTTCGGTTTGGTTATTTGAAAATACGGGATAATTACAGCACCTTCCTGATGGAGGGAGAAGGACACAGGGAATACCACCAGGGTATTTTCCTGGATATCTTTCCAATGGATTATTTCGCGGACCATCCTTCGATAGGAAGGACCGCAGGAATGCTCAAGTTCCTTGCCAAACTGCTTTCCGGGAGAGCAGCGACAATTCACCTGAAAGAGTATAGACGCCTCCGTTTTTATCTTATTCTCATGCTGCGCCCGCTGCGTCTTGTTCCTCTCAGGCGTTTGCGTATACTGCTCAAGAAACGGCTGTTGCGTCTTAACAGCAGGCTTTTGCCGAAAGCCGGCGGCAGACTCATAAATTACGGACCTGAACTCGACTGGTATATTTTCCTCAAGCCTTCAGAGGTCTTTCCACTGAAGACTGTGCGCTTTGAAGATGCTGAGTTTCCGGTTCCAGCCGACTGGGATACTGTATTGCGGCTTCAGTACGGCGATTACATGACTCCGCCGAAGTATCCCATGATTCATGGAGATTCGATCCTGCCGATAACCGCCTGCGGTCATCCCGCCGCTCGTCGCTGGCCGGAGGAAGGCTGATCGTGTCCCGGGCGATTCTGTTTGTCCTTCCATCCCTTGGCGGCGGCGGTGCGGAACGAGTCGTAATTAATATAATCAACCACCTTAATCGAGAAAGATGGACACCGGTTCTGGCTGTCTGCAGCGGAAAAGGGATTCTCAGTGATCTCATCGCGGATGATGTAGACGTCCATTACTTTCATAAGGTGAAAGTGAGAAAAGCGCTTCCGGCTCTCATCCTTCTGATTCATAAGCTGAAACCGGATATACTATTTTCCACGCTCACTCATCTTAATCTTGCCGTCGGTCTTATTCGGCCGTTTCTGCCTAGGCGAATACGATATATCGCAAGGGAGGGAAACCTACCGGAACGCTCTCTCGCGGGTGAGTCGCATCCATTTCTATACAAGGTTGCCTATCGTTTTCTGTATACAGGGTTCGATGCTGTTGTCGCGCAGTCGCGGCGAATGAAGCTGAACATGCAGTCATATAACCGGATTCCGGATGAACTGATTCACGTTATTCACAATCCGGTTGATACGCAGGTCGTGATGGAAGGAGCGGCAAAGGAGCGGCCGGAATGGCCGGGAGTCGGAATCAGACTGTTGGCTGCCGGCAGGCTAAGTCATCAGAAGGGATTTGATGTACTGCTGCACACCTTGAAGGGAATTCCGGGACCTTTTTCTCTCGTTCTGCTGGGTGAGGGAGAAGAACGTGTTCAACTGGAAGCCCTCGCTACTAAGCTTGGATTGGAGGAAAGAGTCCATTTTATCGGATTTGATCCAAATCCATACCGATGGATGGCAGCCGCAGACCTCTTTATCCTTTCGAGCAGATATGAGGGATTCCCCAATGTTCTTCTGGAGGCAGTATCGTGCGGTCTGCCCGTGACGGCAGTTACCGGAGATACTTCGGCACAGGAGATTGTTGTTGATGGTATAAACGGTACGTTATCCCACGAACCGACGGTTGAGTCTCTAAGATCGGCCGTAATCAGGGCGATGGATATCAAATGGAATAACGATCGGATCCGTGAAATGGCGGCTGAAAATTTCAGTGTTTCCTCTATCGTCAAAGATTACGAAACGCTGTTTGAAAGAATGATACAAAAATCAAAGTGGAAAAGCGAATAAGTTCGCGCAATTAGAGGATACTACTGGTCTGACATAGATGGAAAAGATAAGAGTACTGCATATTATAACCGATACCGACATCGGCGGAGCCGAGCGTATGCTCGAAAAGCTTCTTCAGTTTTCTGATATGGATAGATTTGAACCGGAGGTGCTTTCGCTTCTCCCGGTGGACGCCGTGGGTCGGGCGATACAGGCAATGGGTGTTCCCGTTGAAACCGCCGGGATGAGTTCAGGTCTTCCAAGTCTCAGGCAGCTGTTGAGGGTTTATAAATGGATTAAGGTTCGAAAGCCTTCAATTGTACAGACCTGGATGTATCATGCCGATCTCATCGGAGGTGTAGCCGCCCGATGTGCCGGTACACCGGTAGTATGGGGAATTCATCAGAGCAATCTTAATCCCAGGGTAAACAGCAGTAATACTATGCTCAGCGCCAGGTTGGGAAAGCTGCTATCCGGCACTGTGCCGCATTCAATCGTTTGTTGTTCCTTTGCATCGGCTGAGTCTCATACAGCCTTTGGCTACAATTCAGAGAAAATGCGTATTATACACAATGGATTTGAGGTGCCGCCGATAATTCCGCGTACACAGCGGTATCTGCGCGGGGAGCTGGGGATAAAAGAGAATTCTTTCGTTGTGGGGATGGTGGCACGGTTCGATCCTCAGAAGGATCACGGGACATTTATCAAGGCAGCGAGACGCTTATACGAGAAACACAGAAAGGTTCAGTTTATACTCTGCGGGGAAGACGTCGATCGGAGCAATACAGTTCTTCTCGAGATGATTCGAAGATACTCTGATACGGGATTTGAAAATTCTGTACACTTGATTGGGAGAAGGGGAGATATGGAACAGGTCTACGCTGCCATGGATATACTGGGAACGTCCTCAGTAGGGGAAGGTCTGCCGCTTGTGGTTGGAGAAGCAATGGCACGGGGTATTCCCTGTGTTGTAACTGATGTCGGGGACTCTGCCCATGTTGTCGGAGAGACCGGTATTGTCGTTCCGGCAGAGGACTCGAAGAAGCTTTCGGAGGCCTGGAGCTTTATGTACCAGCTTACTGATAGCGAGCTGCTGGAAAGAGGGAAGGCTGCCCGTTTGAGGATAGAAAACGAGCTGAATATCAAGACTGCGGTAAAAAAGTATCATGATCTGTATACATCGATTCTAGAGGGAAACAGCATGAAGTGCTGTAATAATCAATAGATATTATGTGTGGATTAACAGGTATGCTGCTCCCTCGTCGGGCGGTGAATGATGATCAATATGTTCTGGAGAAAATGAATAACAGGCTCTCTCACCGGGGGCCGGATGCGGAAGGTTACTGGACCGATCTTGAAGCGGGTATTCTGCTGGGGCACAAACGGCTTGCAATTATAGACTTGTCGGAAGCCGGGGCTCAGCCGATGGTAAGTCGTTCAGGCCGATATATCCTCGCGTACAATGGTGAAGTATATAACTTTGCAGAGCTTCGAAGGGAGCTCGAAGGGCTAGGAATTCCCTTCCGCGGACATTCCGATACAGAAGTGATCCTGTCTTCAATCGAACAATGGGGGCTTGAAGCAGCAGTGCAACGTTTTAACGGAATGTTTGCTTTTGCGCTGTGGGACCGAAAGGACAGAATGTTGTCGCTTGTCCGCGACCGAATGGGTATTAAACCGGTTTTTTATTCCTATCTGAAAGACGGCGGGATCGTCTTTGGATCTGAGCTCAAAGCGTTAAAGGCGCATCAGCAGTTTGATTCAACAGTCCGCAAGGATGTGCTGCCTCTCTATCTGCGGTATAACTACATTCCGGATCCCTGGACGATATATGCGGGTACATTCAAGCTTCAGCCGGGAAGAATCCTGGTTCTGAGTATGGCTGATGTAGCCGCTGGATTTGATGAAAAGATCCCTGCGTGCTCAAAGGTGTATTGGGATGCCCGCGAAGTCGCTCATCAGGGTATGAAATCCCCCGTCTGCACGAATGATGTGGAAGCACTTGAAGGATTGGAGGATGTGCTGGGCAGGGCGGTTTCCGACAGGCTGGTCTCGGATGTTCCCCTGGGGGCCTTTCTTTCCGGCGGAGTTGACTCGTCGACGGTTGTTGCGCTCATGCGTGAAACCGCTTCAGGGACGGTGAAGACTTTTTCCATCGGGTTCTCTGAAGGACAGTATAACGAGGCGCCCCATGCCCGGAAAGTGGCCAGACACTTGGAGACCGATCATACCGAACTGCTTGTAACACCGGATGAGGCGATGAGGGTAATTCCTCTACTTCCTGAAATGTATGATGAGCCGTATTCCGATTATTCGAATATTCCGACATTCCTTGTAAGCAAGCTGGCACGGCAGTCGGTTACCGTTTCGCTTTCAGGAGACGGCGGAGATGAACTGTTTGGCGGCTATAATCGCCATATGATCCTGCCCAGACTTTGGAAGCAACTCGATGGGATTCCTGTATCGTTACGGCGGGCGGCGGCTCGAATGATCTTGATGAAGTCACCCGATGGATGGGACCGTATTGGAAAATTGTTCGGGGCGGGACGGGGCCGAGTGCCGGCGGATATTGGGTATAAGTTGCATAAGCTTTCAGATTCTTTATCGTCCCGGTCAGCGGCGGAACTGTACCACCGGCTTATATCAGAATGGAAGAATCCCAATGAGGTTCTATTCCATTCCGATAAGGGAAAACAAGCAGGCGGGTCTGGATGTGCAATACCTGAAATCATAGCTCATTCCGTCTGGGATGAATTCCCCGGACTATCCGAGATTTCGATGTTTCTCGATCAGACGCATTATCTGCCGGATGATATTCTTACCAAGATTGATCGTGCCAGCATGGCCGTTTCACTTGAAGCCCGTGTTCCGATTCTGGATCATCGGGTCGTTCAGTTCGCCTGGTCACTGCCTCTGGAGCTCAAGATCAGTAACGGTACCGGTAAGCGTCCTCTGCGAAATATACTCTACAAGCGGGTGCCGAAAGAGCTGATTGAACGTCCCAAACAGGGATTTACAGTGCCAATAGGGCCCTGGTTGCAAGGTGCTCTAAAAACCTGGGCGGGGGAGCTGATTGATCCAATCCGTATAGAGAAAGAAGGGTTCTTTAATACCGAGACGGTGGCGCAGCTGTGGGACGAGCATCAGGCGGGAAGAAGAAACCATGATAGCAGATTGTGGCCATTACTGATGTTCCAGGCATGGCTTGATGCAGAAAGGAATCCTGCATGAATAATAAAGCTGAGATTCCTTCACGTGCGGTAATACTCGGTCTTTCTCCTTCCGGTCTTTACCTGGCTCGTGAATATGCTGATGCCGGAATCGAAGTTATCGCCATTCATGATTCTTCTGTGAGTAGTCTTTATTCGCGGAATTTAAGAGGTGCAGAAGTTTCGATCGTCAGGAATGATGATGAATTGGAACGGTATTTACTCGGACTGGAAGGGAATCGGACTGCTCTTTTTCCGACAAGCGACCGGTATATCGAATTCATTACAAAGCGATTTACCCTCCTTTCGAGGAGCTTTACCTTTCCTGTTTGTTATTCTCCTGAACACTATTCCATGTTACTGGACAAAGAACGCTTCTATCAGACGTGTGAAAAAGCTGGTGTTGCTTATCCGAAAAGGATTCCTCTGCCGACGAATGGTGATTGGACCGCGGCTGTCTCACAAAACGGAAAGAATATACTTTCCTGTCCATTCATAGTCAAACCTGCAAGACTTCATGAAGTACTGGATGTCATGTCCGGTCGGAAGGTCTTTCATTGTAATAGTGAAGATGATTTGAAACGGCTACAATATAAACTACCGCAAGATCGGGGAGGGTGGATTGCACAGGAAGCTGTTACCGGGGCTGATACCGATATTATCTGTATTGGCGGCGTTAGAAGCAGAACTGACGGAAGCCTGAAAGCTCTCATTGCGGGACGTAAGATACGTCAATTCCCCCCAGGATTCGGCACGGCAAGTGCCTTGCATATAAGTCGGAACGTCCTGCTTCCCGAGCTCATATCGGCTGCTGAAAGACTGCTGAGAAATCTCTCACTGAGCGGCATGTTTGAAATCGAGTTCAAGCAAGATGGAAAGGACGGAGTGTGGAAAGTATTCGAGGTTAATCCCCGCAGCGCTCTTTGGTTTCAGGGAGCCAGGGTTGCCGGCGTTCCTGTTGCTCTGCAAGCCTTGCAGGAAGATCACACAATTGCTTTTAGTAATGAAAAGGAAGTGTTCTGGAGATCCGGATTAAAAGATCTGATCAGCCGGGTTTATTATGCTTCCGGACGGAACAGAGGAAGATTTCCCAGTCCCGATCGTACACAGGCTATGAAGGCAGCAGGTAGCCGGAAGGCCTGGGCGTATGGTGAACCGGGAGACTGGAGGGTTTCCGTGATTGAGACCGCCATACTGGCGAAAAAAGCCGCGCGACGATTGTTCAAGTGGGTGTTTCAAAGATGAGCGGTGCGCTGGTAATCAGTCTTGATTTCGAATTACACTGGGGGTTTTTTGACCGGGCGAAAGATGATATCTCCACGGATATCCGTATACATGGAGCGAGAACAGCTGTCCAATCCCTGTTAAGGGTATTCTCGGAAAGAAATATACGAGCTACATGGGCGACAGTGGGATTACTCCTAGTGCCGAATGCCTCTATGCGAACAGAGCTTCTTCCACACGAAGCTCAACGTCCACATTATCAAAGGCGGGAGTTCGATCCATACTCTGTTGCGGTAGGAACAGCTGAAACGGACGATACATGGCATTATGCCCAATCCCTTGTAAAAAGTATTCTAACAACGGACGGACAGGAGTTGGCCAGTCATACCTTCGGTCATTACTACTGTCTTGAAGATGGACAAACAGCAGAAACCTTTGAGGCGGACCTGTCTGCGTATGCGCGGACGGCTGAATTATACTCTATAAATCCTGTATCTATTGTGTTGCCCCGCAACCAGTATAATCCTACATATGAAGAACTCCTCGTGTCTCATGGGTATCGGGCATACCGCGGAAATCCTGCACATAGCTGGTACGCCGCCGACTCGGAAGCAGGTTTCAACAAGCGGTTGCGAAAGGCCATGCGGTTCATGGACAGTATGATTAATCTCTCAGGGCACCATGGATATTCATGGGACCAGTTGAAATCCAATGAAAACAGCTTGTTGAACATACCCTCTTCACGATTTCTCCGTCCTTTTTCCCGACGATTGGGACTTCTCAATAAAGCTGTTGAGAGCAGGGTCTGCTCCGATTTGAGATACTGCGCACGTCAGGGAAGCATATATCATCTCTGGTGGCATCCGCATAATTTTTCAATAGAGCTTGAAGAGAATATCTCTCGGCTTGAAAACATTCTCGATTGTTATGGTGAAATGAATGAGAACTTTGGCATGAAAAGTCTAAACATGGGTGATATTGTAAGGAAAGTCCAGAATCAGTAGAATGGCTTAAACGGTTTATTTCATAATTTTTGATATGTTTTAAGGATTGCATCATGAAGATATTAGTTACCGGTCCAGCCGGTTTTATTGGATTCCATCTCGTTCGTCGTCTGCTTGAACGCGGTGATGAAGTATTTGGAATCGATAATATAAATGATTACTATGATCTAAATATAAAATATGGTCGTCTTTCAGAATGCGGAATTGCCCGACCTGCCGCAGATTCTCTTGAAGATGTGACCAGCACCATCTACCCGGGATACCGATTCAGAAAAATTGGTCTTGAAGACCGTCAGGCTATCATGGATTTGATATCTTGTGGACAATTCGACGCCATAGTGAATCTTGCCGCACAGGCAGGTGTCCGATACAGCCTGATTAACCCTTATGCGTATGTCGAGGGTAATATTGTTGGATTCCTCAATGTATTAGAAGGATGTCGCGTTGCAGGGATCAAGCATCTGGTATACGCATCGAGCAGCTCGGTATACGGGCTCAATGAATCCCTGCCGTTTTCTACAAGCGACAATGTTGATCATCCAATAAGTCTATATGCTGCAAGCAAGAAAAGTAATGAATTGATGGCTCACACCTACAGCCACCTTTACGGGATTCCTACTACTGGTCTGCGGTTTTTTACGGTATATGGTCCATGGGGTCGGCCCGATATGGCACTTTTTCTCTTTACAAAAGCGATGATGTCCGGTAAGACTATCAAAGTCTTTAATCATGGCCAAATGCGTAGAGATTTTACCTATATCGATGATATTGTGGAAGGAATCGTTCGGGTCGTTGATCGACCGCCAACGGCTGATATTAACTGGCGTGGAACAGCACCGAATCCGGGTTCATCAAGTGCTCCATATAAAGTGTACAATATTGGCAATTCCAATCCCGTGGAACTTATGGATTACATTCATGCTATAGAAAAAGCTTTAGGGATAAATGCAGAGATTGAATATCTACCAATGCAGCCGGGTGATGTGCCGGCTACCTGGGCTGATATAACTGATCTTGAGCGCGATATGGGATATCGACCAACAACTACGGTGACCGAAGGAATTAACAATTTTGTCACCTGGTATCAGAATTTCTACAGAAGATAGATACATATGATGAAGAATTTCTGGAATTTAACTATATTTTTTGCAGTATTATTTTTAATCCCCGTATTTCCGATCTTCTCACAAGCTCTTGCAGGTCCCGCAGATGGGGAGCTTGCGGCAATCGTCGATTCTATTGACGCGGCTCCGAATGAGGTTACAAGAATCAATCTTGAACAATTTTTTCGATTTCTCGATTATGCTGAAGCGCATCAGCGTAACCTTTTTGAACTGCTTAATCTGGTCTATCCATTATTAGTTGAAAGGGATCTGAGATATGAAATCAGCGGATCTACAATCCAGGATTCAGAAAGGCACTACAATATTGGCGGTGAAAAGGTTCGGATAATATTACCGATTGATTCAGTAATCAAGATAGAGATAGGCAAGAGTAATAAACCGCAACAGCACGCGCTCGATGTTTTTATTGAAGAATATTATTCAGCTGATTTTTATGGTTTTGGGATACTGCATGAAGAAACACATTTCGGTTTTGAGACAATTACTTTGAACTACTTCAAGGATGCCTTCGGCATGTATGCAAAGAGACTTTTCTTCAGCTTTGATGTCTCACATCTTCATCTATACGAGACAGAAGAAATAGCCATCCATTTAAAGAACTTTTTCAAACCAAAGCGCGAGGTCTTTAAAGCGGTACGGAGTTTGAATAAATGAGAAAACTATTTCTGACTCTGTGTTTAATCAGCTGCTCAGTGTTCGTAGGCGCATTCGAGACCTATGGAACCGGTTCAGACTATGTAGATGATCTGGACAAGCTGTACACTCAGGCAGGGATGGTTTTCCCGACGGCAAGTTTCCCGGTGGATAAGGAAGAGTTATACACCTACGCAGTTCAGCTCCGAAGGAGATGCGGAAGCCGGGAGATCAGAACGAGAATCGATAAGTATCTCGAGGATCTTGCATTTACCCCGGATCAGAGAGAGATCGTCTCGCAGGAGCAGGCGGCATTCGAGCAGTATATGCGGGGGGATTCGGTCTATGACCGGGATTTTGATTACTACCGAAGCTATATCGAGATGACGCCGTTTTTCTCCTGGGCGCTGAGCGCGGGAACCGATGGATCCACCGGTATACACGTTTCGGCAGAACTGATGCAGCAGAACAATCCGGCTGAATTCCCTGATAACAACCTCTTCGAACACGGGGAGGAAAATCCGGTTGCAATAGAGAATTACTTCATCACGAGCGGATATATGACTCATCGATCAGGAGAATTGCTGCTGCAGCTCGGCCGAACTCCCGTTCACTTCGGCGGCAGTGGGTTTTCCTCTCTTCTGCCTTCCGACAGGCTTCCGTATCTGGATGCTTTTTATTACACATGGCGTTTCGGTCCACTCAAGATGACCTCCTTCGTCTCGAGTCTGTACAATGGGGCGGGGGCTTCGGAAATCGACGACATAAATGATGAGGGACTGCCGAATATATTACCCATTGTGAATGGTGTGATCGAGTACAATGACGGAAGCGGAGACCACTTCGTCGCATTCGACAGCACGATGATTCTCACGGCCATGCACAGGTTCGAATGGGCTTTCGAGCGGCTGCGGCTGGGGATGACAGCGCTTCATATAAGCTCCCGGGAGTACAATGCTTTTCACATTGGAGATATTTTTCCGGTCTTCAGCTGGCACAACGGCGAGGTTGGAGTTCACAACATGTCCCTGGTGCTGGAAGCGAGTTACATTCCGATCAGCGGACTGGAGCTATATGCGCAGGCGGGCTATGATGACATCAACTCGGAGGATATCACCGGCGTCGGCGATACCAGCATCCCGACCATACCCGGTTATATCCTTGGCACAAGCTATTCGCACTCTATCAATCAGATACCCGTAACCTACCGTCTCGAAGGCGGTTTCACCCACTACCTGTGGGGTAATTTTCATGACTTCGATCCTGAACGGGGGAATTATCTCTCCAGAGCGATTTATCGGTATCTCAGGGATGAAGAGAGAATCATACTGCTGCCTCTGACCTCACCATATGGACCAGGCGCAGTGTGGATAAACGGGGGGGTGGATATAGAGATCTCCCCCTCATGGAATATTACGTTGGCCGGCGAGACGGTGTTCAGGAATACTCAGGCGAATCTGGTCACCACACCGTATGAAGCATCGGATGAGGTCGCCGGCGCGGCCATGGAGATGTGGGGCTATTATACAGCGCAGGCGGAATATTCTCATGATTTCAGTGAAATGGGTCGTTTTTCTGTATATGTACGGCCTGCTCTCCTGGTACGCGACGTGAAGGCATGGCTGGAATTGAGTATCGGTGCTACAATGGATTTGCAGCATCGGGCAACGTTGAGTAATTGACGACCAATTAATATATTATTTTGAGGATAGGAGATATGGTTAAAAGAGTAATAGGGCTATGTATCGTACTACTGCTGATCACAGCAATCAATGTTACGGCTGAATCGGACTCGTTGAATGAGGCTCAAAAGAGTGAGGAAGAACTGAGTCTGACTTTTGGAATATTCGGAAATTACAAGTATACCTATGAAATGCTTGCAGGACAGGGCGAACAGAAGAATCTATATGATTCTACTCAGCTCAGACTCGATTACCGTACTTCCCTGTTTGATATCGTGGTTGACGGTATGATGATCAATGACGATAAATATGACGGCGCCGACGAGCAGGAGTACCTCTACGGCCGGTATCTTTACATTAACGGCGGATACACGGATTTACACCTGGGGCCCTTTGATATACGTCTGGGGCGGGCGACTCATTCGGATGAGGTCGATATTCCCTACAGCGTGTATATCAACTCAAACAGCATTCCGGTTATGCAGGCGAATGTACGCTATGAGGGCGATCTCTTCTTCTATGAAACCCGTTGGATAAGTCTGAGCGAGGATAGTAACCAGAAATATACAGGTACATCTACCTACTGGGCTGACCGGGGCATGAACTACAAGGTGTACGGAATCAACGCGGGAGACTGGCGATTCGGGTTTCAGGATTCGGTTATCTATCTCAATCAGGAATTCGATCCCGAGTACTTTTTCAATCCGGCTCCGATGTATTTCATTCAGATTATAACGGCAAATCCCGGGCGCCCGTGGGGCGAATTCGGGAACGCAAAGAGCCTGATGGGTTTCTTCGCCGAGCGTGAGAGAGAGAATGACTACGGCGCGGCCCAGATTCTGGTGGATGACCTGAACGGGAGTTTTATCCCGGGAGTGGATGTGAACAACCTGACGAAGGTAGCCTGGTCGCTGGGAGGGCGGAAGAAGACTTCATTCGGAACCCTCGGCTTCTATCATGCCGGTGCGACCAAATACACCTTTCAGGCGACATACGCGAATGATGATCCTCCTCCGACTGATCCGATACCAGAAGATGGAGTCAATGTCTATTACAACTATTACCCCTACGAATACACCTATTATCCGGTAAGTGTCTATGAGTTGGACAGCGGAGAAGAAATGCCGCTGCACTATACAGAGAACTACATCGGCTACAAATACGGTGAGAACAACCTGGCCTTCATGGTCGATTATGAGAATGACTTTCATAACACTCCCATCGGTGCTTTTGATCTCTACTCCAGTCTTGAATGGATCCTCAACGGAAGCAAGGCCCCCAACAACCCCTGGCATGAGGGTTACACTATCGCGGTTTCGGACAAGTCATTCGAGCTGTTGGATGGTACCGTGGAGCATATACTGGTCAGCACAACGCGCCTCTCGAAGCCGATCGGGAATTTCCTCATTAATTTCGATCTGGTGCTCGGTTATCGATTCAATGCCATGAAGCTAGAGGTGGTAACTGATGAGGCACATATTTTCTATCCTCAATCCGGCGTCCATGAACCTGTCGTCGAACTGCGGATCGGCGGAAGCTATACCTGGGATTTCTGAGGAGCAGAATAAGTGAATAAAACGGCGCCAATCAGGCTTTTCGCATTCTTACTCATTGGTTTCATTTGCATAGGTTCCGCTCTTTGGGCTGAAGACAGCACCGTGAAAGAGGTGATCGAGGGAGAGGGCTATGTAATTTCATCACAGCGGAATTACCATATCGAGGGTGTAACGCAGCATTATATTCTGGATAATTATCTGAATTTTGATGAAAAACGTGTCTTCGGGACGGTATCGGAATTGGAGGAGTATCTCAAGGAGAAGGAACAGGAAATACTCAATCAACGGATATTTCATACCGGAAGGATCGAATATAAGCTAATCAGCGACAGCACGGGTTCGGATACAGTTCTGCTGGATATATATGTCAAGGATACCATGAATGTTGTGGTGCTGCCGTACTTCAAATACGATTCGAACGAAGGATTACTCCTGAGCCTGAGAGGAAGACACTACAATTTCCTCGGATCCATGCAGCCGCTTGCGGCCAACCTGGATTACTGGTACACGGATGAGGGAAATAATGAGCTCAGTTTGAATTCAACCTTCAGCATGCCGTTCAAGCTGTGGAATCATGAGTGGGTCGTTGATGTATCAGAGGATGCCGTCTACAAGCAGAATGAACCTTTTGAGCTCAATCTGGGTACCGACCTGGGGGTATATCTCCCGTTCTGGGATGTTCGCTGGAAGCTGACGTATAGCCAGGATTTTCACTTGAATGAGGATGGGGAATCTGACGAAGATGGATACTACCTGACAAGCGGTCTTGGATTCGGAGGCAGTATTCCTACAGGCCTGATCATTGATGGTCACGATGTATCCTACAGCCCGGCCATTTCTACAACGGCTGTATATAAATTCGATGAACCGGTCAGTGAAGACCGGCGGGGGATTGTCATCTCTTTCAGTCAGAGTGTCGGATTCGGAAGGGTCGACTGGATTGATAATCTTCGCAGTGGGTATCTGGTCTCCTTATCAAATACCAATTCCTACAACTACATAAAAGAAAGCTGGAACTTCAGCATAGATACCGAGCTGCAGGGACATTTAGCCGGCCGCTGGATTGGTCTGGACAGTCGGGTGAAAGGTTTCTATCTGTTCAATTCTCAGAATGAGGATGCCGGTGGGCCCCTTCGTGGAATCCTGGATGACCGTATTGATGATGTTGAAGCAGGCGTGTACCTCAATGTTGATATGCCTTTTCCCATGTGGATCTGGTTCATGAGCAGATGGTTTACTGCCCAATTGTCGCCGTTCTTCGATGCGGCTTATTTTCAGTATGGAGGTGAAGATACTGATTGGGATCCGCTCTGGTATGCCGCGGGTATCGAGGGGTTCGCATATCTTAAGAAATCAAGAAGTGTATACCTGCGTGTTTCAGTTGGTGTGGACCTGCAGGCCATGTTCGAGGGCGGTGGATTGACTGATCCTGCCGGTCGTGATGAACAGAATCGTTATGAACTATACATAGGTCTTGGACATCACTATTAATCTATTTCAGAATTATCATTATTCCAACTTTGGGGCAAAGAGGAACCTTTGTGAACAATACGTCAGTGCTGATTGCAAGCTTCGATAAGAACAGAGATATATGGCCTCTTTTTGCCTATTTTTTTCAAAAATACTGGCCTGAATGTCCCTATCAGGTGTATCTGGGAGCGAATGGAGAAAATTATTCGGAAAGTGTGCCAGAGAAGTGGAATTATATAAACAAAGGCCCGGATGTAAGTTGGAGCAGGAGCATGCTTGAGTATGTAGAAGATATTCCTACTGATACTGTGCTTCTCATGCTTGATGATTATCTGCTTACGGGTCTCCCTTCTGAGAGCGAGATTGACAAGGCTGTTCAATATGCTTCCCTCGATGCTGTATATGTCAGATTGAATCCGGAACCACGCCCGAGAATCAGGTGGAAAAAAACCCCGGACTTTGGTGTACTCAGATATTTCGACAGATATCGTGCCAGCCTGAAGGCTGCTGTGTGGAATAAGCATTTTCTTAAGAAAATGCTTTTATTAGAGCTCGACCCATGGACTTTTGAATTGACGGTTGGAGAAAAGACGGAGCATAGAGATTTATTGTTTCTGAGTGCCTTTGAATACTTACTACCAAACCGGCACTGTGTTGAATCCGGTAAGTTTACATACTGGTTGACCGATTTCTTGAAAGAAGAAGGATATTCGGAGAAACTGAGCAGTGAAAGATCTGTTCTAAGTCCTGCGGAATATACTGAAATGTTCGGCAAATTAGGCAAATTGAAAGGTGCTCTTGTCGATTTACTGCCTGCAAGGTTCTATTATTATTATAAAAAGTTGAATTGCGTCAATCGCGGAAAATAAATACCTTTCTTGAAGTGAAGTTCCAGATCAATACGATTCCAGTCGCAGTAACTTTGGAGATCATAGCATTAAAAGACAATATCCCGACAAACCACCACATCAAACCCATATTCAAAGCTAAACCCACCCCGCTGACAAGATATACCAAAAATGCCTCTTTATGCGGAGCATGTTTTCCTCTGGTGAATACAAATTGAATACTAAGTAGATAGTTAACTGCTGTCGCTAAAATAAATGAACATAATACTGCGATCAAATAATGCAGTTCAATTTTATAATGAAATATAAAAAAGCTGCTCCATTCGACAAGAGCAGCGGTTCCCCCCACAGCAGTGTATTTCATAAACTGGGTGATCAAAGTTAGTATTTCAGATTTCAGCTTCATTTTCTTCGAAATAGATTATATTTAATAATGCAGTAAATAGCCCGAAATCCATCTTTCCATCCGATCTTTTTCCCCTCTTCATATGTTCTTCCATAATATGAAATACCAACTTCATAAATCGTGCATTTTCGCTTTGCAATTTTAGCAGTTATTTCAGGTTCAAAGCCGAAATGGTTCTCTTCAATCTTTATTGACTGAATCAATTCACGCTTGAATACTTTATAGCATGTCTCCATATCCGTAAGATTTATATTTGTCAGCATGTTCGATAGCAAAGTAAGAAAAGAATTTCCGACCTTATGCCAGTAATATACGACTCGATGTGGTCCGGCTCCCGCAAATCGGGATCCATACACAACATCTGCTTTTTCCTGTAAAAGCGGACCGAGCAGTATCGGGTATTCCTGAGGATCGTACTCCAAATCTGCATCCTGAATAATCACGAAATCCCCTTCGGCGGCCTGGATACCGGTCCTCAGAGCAGCTCCTTTCCCCTGATTGATTTCATGAAAAAGTACTTTATCTACCTTTGATGCAATTTCATTCTTAAGTATTTCCGTTGTTCCATCAGAAGAGCAGTCATCCACCACAATAATTTCCATCTTTGGAACTGGTGCTTTCCGTACGGCTTCAATAATGTGATGAATAGTCCCGGCTTCGTTGTAGCATGGGATTACGACGGACAGCGTTATATCGTTGATTTCTTTCATGCCTCGCCTTCCTGAAGCAGTTGTTCAAAATAGGCAATGGTCCGATTCAGACCCTGGCGCAGAGGAATCTTAGGCTCCCAATCGAGTTTCTTTTTTGCCAATGAGATATCCGGCTTCCTCCGTGTCGGATCATCCTTCGGAAGTGGCAACTCCTTTAATACAGAACTGCTGCCGGTAATATCAATAATTGTCTCGGCAAGTTGTCGTATAGTAAATTCTTCCGGATTTCCTATATTCACAGGACCCACAAAATCTGATGGGGCATCCATCATTTTCTGCATTCCGTCTACCATATCATCGACGTAACAAAACGATCTGGTCTGGCTTCCATCCCCATAGATGGTTATATCTTCGTTTTTCAATGCCTGAACGATAAAATTGCTCACAACTCGACCATCATGGGGGTGCATATTGGGTCCATATGTATTAAAAATTCTTATAACCTTTATATCAACTTTGCTTTGCCTGTGGTAATCGAAGAAAATAGTTTCTGCGCATCTTTTCCCCTCATCGTAACAAGCTCTCGGACCAATAGTATTCACATTCCCTCGGTAGCTTTCCACCTGAGGATGAATCTCCGGGTCACCATATATCTCACTTGTCGAAGAAAGAAGAATCCTGGCATGAACGCGTTTTGCCAGACCAAGCATATTTATTGCACCCATTACGCTGGTTTTAATGGTTTTGACAGGATTGAACTGATAGTGAATAGGGCTTGCTGGACAAGCAAGATTGAATATACGATCGACCTCAAGCAAGATGGGTTCTTCTATGTCATGACGAATAATTTCAAAGTTTTTATAATCGAACAACTCTTCAATGTTTTTTTTCGAACCTGTAAAAAAATTATCAAGGCAGATTACATCATGCCCTTCCTCAACAAGCTTCTTAACCAGATGGCTGCCAATAAATCCGGCTCCACCAGTAACAAGAATATGCATCCTTTTCATATCTTTTCCTTATACTGTTATAGTCGTTGCAAAACTAATAAATGTATATATAATACATATTCCATATAACAAAGGTTTCCGTCTATCACTGGCTATTCTGTAATAAAGAACAGCTAAAATGCTAATACTTACAGGATAGAAAGTAAATATCAATCTATTGGGATAGTATCCAATAAGCGTCCAAAAAGCAAGAAACGAAGCCGTATAAATGACGAAGAATTCTTTCAGTTGACGCGGAAAACTTATTGCTGCACTGTCGGAGCCTGCAATTAAAAATACGGTTCCAATGATAATCTCCGGAGCAAATGTGGATACAGTCATATAAGCTATCTGGATAACCTTCTGAAATCCCATATATACTGCTGAGAAAAACCCCTGTTCACGAGTAAGGTCGAAAAACCATACACCTTGTCGGTATACCTCCATCTCATGCTGGTAATACGGTATGCCGGATATTTTGAAGAATATGATGTAAAGTATGTTAAAGAGCGGTAGAATTACGATAGGTTTCCATATACCTTTAATTCCATAGAGTCGGAACCACCCCCAGATACAGATGACATACAGAAATAATATGGCTTTCCCTAAAAACAGGATGCCGATTATTGCCAGATGGAAAGTGTCCCACTTCTCTGATTGTTGTATAGCCTCTTTCCCCAGAACTGGAGAAACAAGATAAAACACATATGCCGGAATAAGCAAATCAAACATCTCAGTATGCGGTATCAGTATCTGGGTATCAAATTTAAAAGACAGCAGCAATAATAATATACCAAATAGTTGAAATTCCTTTAAACCTGCTCTCTGTAGCCCTTGCCTGATAAAATAGAGAGCGAAAAATGCAAGCAAGAAGTTTATACATAGAAGAGATCCCCACGCTGCTGCTACTTCTTGACCGGACGTATCAGCCCATAGACTACTTCGATCAGAACCGGCGAGAGCCGATACTACCTGGTCATTTATAGAAGGTGGTACTGGTATGATATGTTTAAGGATGGAATAGGGAATCACCGCCATTGCCACATAGAGAGGCCTGCTGATTCTGGTATTGCTCTGAAGAAAACCTCCCGGAAAGTGTGTAACAAGGTAGACAAAGTCAGGGGAATCAATATTGCTTGGAATGTAGAGCTGGTACTTTCCTACCGAGACTTCTCTTGTCTCTCCATAGTTTGGTATGAAGTAGGAAAAGAGTGCCGCGGTAATGAGAAGCAATATAATCTTTTTCATACTTGCTCCGTCAGAATACTATAACAGGATTTATCGTTGAACCATATGTTTTGTCTATATAAGTATTAATAAAAATGATTGATATGATATTGTAATCAAATTCATAAATGGTGTATAGATATAATAACAGGTATCCAGGAAGTACATAATGGATACCATATATAACTTCCTATGTTGTGAAAGGTGAACAAGTTTGAAAGATGCTCATATTATGTTTTGCTCCAATTCCGCCTGGAATATCTACAATTTTCGATTGCCGTTGATGAACTACCTGTCGGAACAGGGATATCACGTGAGTGCGGCTGCGGTACCGGATCAGTATGAAGAAAGATGCCGTCTCGCGGGATTTGATTTTTATCCATTCAAAATGTCGAGGAAGGGTACAAATCCGGTATCAGATTTACGGACATATCTTGATTTGAAAAAAATCTATCGCGAGGCGAACCCTGATGTTATCTGTCATTTTACCATTAAGCCCAATATATACGGAACTGTAGCGGCGGCATGCACGAATATACCTGCAATAAACAATATATCCGGGCTGGGGACCGTTTTCATTACCAAAAGTTTCGTTACATCGCTGGTAAAGAAGATGTACAGATACAGCCAGAAGAAGGCTGCGAAGATATTCTTTCAAAATCCCGATGACCGGGCTGAGTTCATTGCGAACAGCCTGGTCGCGGATGAGAGGACAGCTATTTTGCCTGGATCAGGTATCGATCTCCAGAAGTTCATCATCGATCCTGAATCAGGAGTGAATGATGATGTACACTCAACATGTTCTTTCCTTCTTGTTGCCCGGATGCTTCGTGATAAAGGTATTCGGGAGTTTGTTGAAGCAGCGCGGATCATTAGTGCTGAAAGAGTGGATGCAAGATTTTTACTTTTGGGTCCTATCGATGGTGAGAACCGTTCTGCTATCAGTGAAGCGGAATTGAACGGATGGACAAGTTCGGGGGTGGTTAGATACCTTGGAGCTGTGGATGATGTGCGCACCCACATTGCAGCCGCAGATTGTATTGTCTTGCCCAGTTATCGTGAAGGTACGCCCAGGACCTTACTTGAAGCAGCGGCAACCGGGAAACCTGTCGTTGCAACAAATGTCCCCGGCTGCCGACAGGTTGTTGAGGATGGTGTGACAGGCTTTCTCTGTGAACCATACAGTTCCGATAAACTCGCTGCTGCCATGCGTAAGGTCCTGATGCTCAGACCGCGTGAGAGAAAAGAGATGGGCTTAGCTGGGAGAAGAAAGATGGAACGCGAATATGATCAAAAATTGGTATTCGAAGCATACCGTACGGCAATAGAGGAATGCATAGCGAACCGGGTAGAGCATTGATATTACTGTATACTTTTTAATCTCCTTAGGGAGATTTTTTTTATTCTGTATGTATCAATATGATATAAAAAAGGGGGCCGGTATAGGCGGGCTTTCATGCCGGGAATGTCGGTTGACAGCCGACATTGGAGGGGCTACCTTAGAGTGGCTGGTTAAGCGGGAGCTTGGTGCAGGCAGCGCCGCGGGATAGCGTCGTGATAAAGAGACAGCTGTACTACCCACGGCCCGGCTGTATTGCAGGCCCGGCTCTATTACCGGCTATACACCACGGAGGTTTACAGATGCAGATCAGGTACCTGGACGGGATTCGTTTGAAGAGGGCCCTTATTGCAGGGAGCAGGCGGGTTCTGCGGTTCAGGGATCAGCTGAACAAAATCAATGTGTTTCCGGTGGCGGACAGCGATACGGGGACCAATATGGCCGGGACGCTCAGGGCTATGATCGACGGGATCGGCGGGAGTTCGGAGCAGGATGTGTCGGTGGTGAGCCGTATGGCGGCCGATTCGGCCTTGATGGGGGCCCGGGGGAACAGCGGGACGATTCTGTCGCAGTTCTTCTACGGGATTGCCGAGGGGATCGGGAACCGGGCCCGGATCAATACGAGGGCTTTCAGCAGGATCGTTCGCCGGGCGGTTGACCACACCTACGAGGCTCTGTCGGAACCGGTGGAGGGGACCATCCTCACGGTGCTGCGGGACTGGTCGGACCGGCTCGACGATGTGAGCCGGAAGACATCCGACTTCGCCCAGCTTTTTTCCGAATCCCTCGAACATGCCAAGACTTCCCTGCGGGAGACCCGGAAGAAGCTGCCGAGCCTCAGGAAGGCGAAGGTGGTGGACGCGGGAGCCCTCGGGATAGTCCATCTCATCGAGGGGATCGTCAACTTCATCGAAAAGGGGCGGATCCGTGAGGTGGAGCAGGGGGTCGGGCTGGAACTGATCGAGGAGCCGGCGGCGGCCGGGATCGAGGACACGGTGGGGTACCGGTTCTGCACGGAGTGCATGATCGACGCCGCCGGGATGGGCAGAGTTATCGATCACGCTGCCCTGCGGAGCAGGCTGGAAAAAACGGGGGATTCCCTCATCGTGGCGGGGTCCTGCGAACGGACCAAGATCCACGTGCACACCGACGATCCGGAGGAGGTGTTCCGGATCGCCGGGGAGTACGGTATCCTGTCGCAGCAGAAGGTCGACGACATGGAGAAGCAGTACCGCGCGGCCCACGCGGCGGACACGGAGACGGCTCTGGTGGTGGATTCCGCCTGCGATCTCCCTGAAGAGATTCTGGAAAAATGCTTCGTCCACATGGTCCCGGTGCGGGTAATTTTCGGGGAGCAGAGCTACCTGGACAAGGCGGCCCTCTCGCCGGCCCGCTTCTACGAGCTCCTGCGGAGCTGGACGGACACACCCGGTACCACGTCCCAGCCGGCTACGGGGGATTTCGAGAAGACCTTCGCGTTTCTCACGGCCCACTACAAGTCGGTGGTGTATCTCGGCCTGTCCGAAGCCCTGAGCGGGACGGTGGCGTCCGCCCGCAGCGCTCTGGTGCGCATCAAGGCGAAGGAGGCGGTGAGGATCATCGATTCGAAAAATGTGACCGTCGGCGCGGGGCTGATTGCGCGGCGGGCGGTGGAATGGATCGAGGCGGGCCGTCCGGTGGAGGCGATCGCGGCCGGGATCGAAGACCTGGTGGCCCGCACGAGGCTCCTGATCACGATCCCGTCCCTCGATGCCCTGATCCGCAGCGGCCGGCTCGGGAAAACCAAAGGCCTGATAGCCGAACTGCTGAAGCTCCGGCCCCTCCTGACCATAGACGGGCAGGGCAAGGTGGTCAAAGCGGCCATGGTCCGCGGTGCGGAGACCGGAAAGGCGCGGATCATCGAGATGATACGCTCACGCCTGGGAGAGGGCGGGAAGAGCGACTTCGCCGTCGCGCATGTGGACAACCGGGAGATTGCCGTTTGGTTCCGGAAGCGGATCGAGGAGCACTTCAGCACCGACCGGGATATCTTCATTCTTGACGCATCTCCGGCCCTGGCGACCCACACGGGCTTCGGTACGGCGGCGGTGGCCTATTTCGAACCGCCGGCGGCAGGAAAGGGCTCAGAATAATGGCCGGGCTCCACTTCGCCGCACTTCTCATCCTCAGCTATCTGGCCGGGTCTTTTCCCACGAGTATCCTGGTGGGGAAGATTTTTTTCAAAAAAGATATCCGCGAATACGGCTCGGGCAATGCCGGGGGGACCAACACGGTCCGGGTATTCGGCTGGCCGGCGGGGGTCGCGGTGATCCTCGTCGACATCGCCAAGGGGGCAGCGGCGGTCCTGCTGATCACCCGGCTGCCCCTCTTCGGCGGGATGGATGCCGCCATCCTGCCGCCGGACGTGACGGCCCTCTGCGCGGGGTCGGCGGCGGTGGTTGGTCACATCTGGACTGTCTTTGCCGGCTTCCGTGGGGGAAAAGGGGTGGCCACGGCGGCGGGGATGATTCTGGCCCTCTACCCCCTGGCCTTTGGTCTGACCCTCGTGATATTCGTACTGGCGATCGTGCTCACCGGGATCGTATCGGCGGGCTCGCTGGCGGCGGCGCTTACCTTCCCGGTGATCGTCTTCGTGCTGCACGGCACGGGGGCGGCGGTTCTCTCCTCGCCCCTGCTCTGGTTCCCGGTACCGATCGCGGTGCTGATCCTTTTTTCCCACCGAACGAACATTATTCGGTTCGTTCACGGGGAGGAGAAGCCCATGTTCGGGAAAAAGAAGCGGCGGGAGTGACGGGGGCGGAAAGCGCTCGGATCTCCTGTCAGTCCTCCTTAACGTACGTGCCGAAAACCCGATCCCAGAATAGAGTTGTTACCCCGAATCTTTTATTCGGAGTAAGCGCGTGGTGCCGCATGTGGTTGCGGCGGATTTTCTGCAGATATCCATTCTTTATATTGAAGTGGTGCATACTGTAGTGCAGCATATCGTAGCTGAGATACCCCGCAAGAAAACCGGAGAAGAGCATATCGGGTAGTCCCGGACCAGTTCCTGTTACCCGCAACAGGAGATGAAATAGTCCGTAGAAGAGCGCCGCCAGAGGCAGGCTTAGAACCGGGGGCATCACGAGCCTGGTTTTCATCATCGGCTGGGCATGGTGGATTCCGTGGAAGAGAAAAGAGATTCTTTCCTGTGTTTTTCCATGAGGGGGAAAATGAAACAGAAAGCGGTGCAGCAGGTATTCCGTTGGGGTCCAGATCATGAGTCCCAGAACCCAGAACACCGGCAGATAAGGCAAGGCCCCGGTCGAAGTGTTTCTCATTCCCGATACCGCAAAACCAATAACAAGCGGAAGGAAGATCACCAGTACTGCCGCCGGATGGATATGGGTAAAAAATTCCAGAAAATCCGACTTGAAAAGACGGATCGGTTCCTTGTTCGAGTGTGTGGGCTGAGTATGTACCATATCTATATTTTAGAAAGCGCTGCAGTACAAGACAAGAGCAGGAGGAAAAATCACACACAGTAACATGCCTTCGGCGGCCGAAGATGCCGGATCGGCGGCGGAACCGGAAGAGCGGCAATTGGGCGGCCGATAGCGGCCGACGGCGGCCGGAGACGCCGCCCCCCCTGATTCCTTACCAGTTCTCTTCCGCGTTTATGATCTTGAACTTGTTAAAACGGCGCTTCAGCCCGGCCTTCTTCGCAATGAAGCGGACGAAGTCGTCGGTGATGAATTTTTCCCAGTTGAATGCGGCCCCCCGGGGTGAAATATAGAGGGTGTTGCCGGCCAGGCCCCAGTAGAAACCCTCCACGGTGGTAGCGGGATGGATGCTCAGGGTCTCGGCGAACCAGAATCCGCCGTCCCGGAGGATGGCGCAGCGTCCGTACCGTTCGAGGTCCCGGGGGATATCGTCGAAACTGTCAATGTCGGGCAGCTTCCGTGAGAGGTCTACCATCAGTGCGTGTGGATCGTTGTCTTCACTCATACCTACAAGCTAACACAAAATATATGGAATACAAAATTTTCGAAGCGGTCTGAATCGTGCAGGCACCGGAGTATAGTCGCGCCGCGTGAGGTGCTGGCTAAAGCTTTCCCCGCACCAAATGCATAGACAAGAAACGCCTTTCGGTATCTATTTTTTCAGGGAAAAATCACCATATCGTCTTTACGTGTTGGTACTGTCGGATGCGTTCATCCTTTGTCAGGAGCACCGCTTTCTCGATCCGGGCAGCGGCCACAATGATCTGGTCCGCCGGATCATCGTGGAAGACACCGGGAAGGCTGGTTGATTGATATGCAATCCGCGGTGTAAGCGGTACGAGCCGCAGTTTCGGCATCTTCAATGCTTCATCGATCCACTGAGCGGGATCCATGGAAATACCAAGTCTCTTCTTCTCCAGCAGTTTGCTGAACTCCCAGGGAGAAATGGCTGACAGGAGAAGCTCATCGTATCCGTCTGGTTTGCTTATAAGGTCTAAAACCGTCACAGAGAGCCGGGATGGATTCATGTTCCACCAGATCCACACATGGGTATCGAGAAGGTATTTCAGACCGAGGCCTCCCACATATCGGAACCGAGGGGAGAAATAATATCTCCTTCATGGAGCAGTGTATCGGCAAGCTTTCCGGGAACCGGTTTCTCATCCGGATCTTCAAAAGGAACAATCTCTGCCACTGGTTTACCCCTCCGGGTGATGACAATCCTTTCACGGGTGCGGAAGACCCCGTCTATAATCCGCAGGGCGTGGGTCTTGAAATCGCTGATGGACATCTCTTTCATCTCTAAAGCCTCCGCATTTTTAATATAGTCATTTCAAGTGGTCATGTCAATATTGGAATCCGGCTCTGTTCTTCGGGAATGGCAAAAAACCATGCCCTGATATTTGGTCTATCAATCCCGTCCCGGTGAAAGTCCGGCGCCTGATTATCGTTCCTGCCGCCGTCCGCAGCAGGGAGCAGCATCAGGTATATATCCGAGCATCATGATGTTATGATGTTCATATGAGAACTACTCTTACGATTGACGATGATATTATTCGAATTGCCAGAACACTCGCGCAGGAAAAAAATCAGTCCGTTGGAGCGGTCGTGTCCAGGCTGGCAAGAAAGGGCCTGAAAGCGCAGGGTTATGATGTGGACAATCTCGGATTACCGCTGTTCGAGGTCTCGGAAAACGACCCGGTCTTTGGTCCGGAAGCGGTCGCCCGCGGAGAAGATGAAGTATGACCGCCAATCTGCCGGATGTGAATTTTCTCATTGCCCTTTCATGGAGGACCCATGTTCACCATCATGCAGCGAGAGGGTGGTTCACTGCTCATAGGAATGAGTCCTTCGCAACCTGTCCGATTACCGAGAGCGGCTTCGTTCGCCTTTCCATGAATCCGCATGTGGTTGGAGAAGCCGCTTCTTTCGAAGAGGCACTGTCCGCCCTTGAGGTATATCTCAATCATCCCAATCATACGTTCTGGGCGGCTGATGCTGATTTCGCTTCCAAGGTAAAGGGGTTGCCGATTATGGGTTACAGGCAGACAACCGACGCATATCTCCTTGGGCTCGCCGTCCTCAACGGCGGCCGCTTGGTAACATTTGATAAAAAAATCGGCGAGCTTGCAGAAGGGCGAGAAGATATCGCGGAGAATCTGGTCCTCGTGGAGAATACCCTCATATAGCTGGTAATTCAGATGCACATGGTACGATTCCTTTTACCCGCTCACGCGCAGTAGAAAGATTAAAAAAGTACTTCTTTTTTGTATATATCTGTCGTATAACTATACAAATAATTATGCATATACAAAGTCTGTAATTCACTGCTGAATTTGAATACAGGCGAAGTATATGGAAGGGAGGCTGGTAAATAAGAAAAAATATTGAAAAAGTATACATACAGAGTACGAAAACCTTAAGGAGGAACTCATGTCTGATGCAAAAGATGCTCCAAAAACGAATGAGGAGCTCATGGAGATGAAAGGCCGGATGGGCACCTTTACACGGCTGTTTGTCACTGTCCTGCTGATAGTGATTATAACAGAGGTGATTGGTATCCTGAAGTTCACGCTGGGACCGGGGCAGGTTGTGCTTCTGCCGATGCTGTATGCGGTCATTATCGGTATTCTCATAACCCCGCAGGTGCTCGGCAAACCGATTGCAGCCCTGCAGAAAGTAATATCGATGAAGGAAGTTGAGACGGCGGGTCCGCTGGTAATGCTGTCACTGCTTCCTCTCGGCGTCAAGTACGGAACACTGGTGGGTCCCAATATCGTCAAGATAATCAATGCCGGTCCTGCTTTTCTCCTCCAGGAACTGGGAAACCTCGGCACTATCATTATCGCCTTCCCGCTTGCAATGCTTCTTGGTCTCAAACGGGAAGCCATTGGCGCGACTGTCAGTATCTGCCGTGAACCGACACTCGGAGTAATCGGCGAACGCTACGGAATCTCCTCACCGGAAGGTACGGGTGTTCTCGGAACCTACCTGATCG
>Ga0272442_10001248_pt1 | contig 39057 bp, 64 predicted proteins | sample SSMForm2O_FD_200262 | JGI IMG/M metagenome (GOLD analysis project Ga0272442, IMG submission 200262) | Marine sediment archaeal communities from Little Sippewissett salt marsh, Falmouth, MA, United States - SSM-Form-2O | ecosystem: Environmental > Aquatic > Marine > Wetlands > Sediment ... | reverse complement strand
TGGGGGTTATTAGAGTTAAAGTAGTTGTTAACAACAACTTGCTGACTGACCACACTTAACACCAGCCAGGACTATTTTTGATTGGGTCATTACCAAGGTTAAAAACCTGGTCGTCATTCAATTGCCTAAGCAAAGAGTTAAAAGACAATTTCCCATTCAAAAATCTGGGGATAGTCTCTACTCTATCGCTGGGGTGGGGGTTATCCCTATACATGTTATTTTCTCCTTAAATGCTTGTTATTTGCTGTCATACATTTGCTGAAGTTCTACATATCATTTTCGGTTAATTTTACGTCAATCGACGTATTTTTTAATAATATAAAAAGAATTGAATAAACTAAAAGTATATCATACAATAGACAATCAGTGGTTACTATAATATTAAAATAAAATAGCCTGTATATAAATGTCAATCCAGTGGAGGATATACGATAAATGTACGACAAAAGAACGACTTTCGTATATCCATATGTACCGCTTTTTTGAAGGTTTTGTTATTCCTTTTTTCTATGAGAAGCTTAATCTCCAATTTATCGACAATTAACTAAAAATAAAAGAAAGAGGAAAGAAGTATTTGACTAAACTTCTATCCATCTTCAATATTCATCAAAGGTACAAAGCCAAGATAATAATACTGTTCCTCAGCTATTGATGTAACAATTTTGATACCGGTGAAACCAATCATGCCAAACCCATAAACATCACCCATGTTCCCATGAAAAGCTCCTGACCAATTTTTTTACCCTGCAGCCCAATTGAATATATCCATCCCTCCGATGGATAATAATAATGTTCGTGACCAACTTGTTGTTGACTTCCGATTAGACCTATATTCAAGATACCCAATGGTCCTATTAGGCCCAATGCTAACAAAGAGAGTAAAGTCTCTGTTGTGATATCGATACCCATGGCAAATAAACAAAATAAACCTAAGGCAATTCCACCTAAAAGTGGACCTATGAACCTAGCATTATTTATTTTCCCAGTTACAAAACAAAAAAGATTAGAATTAGTATCTAGTGTTGGTGTTAAAAACCGATTCAACCCATTAATCAAAGAGTTAAATCTACCACTGTTACAAACAATTTTTTGAGCGATTTCTAAACTAATGCCTTTTGGCACAAAACCAAATTTTGTTATTTCGTTAAATGAATCCTTAAATATCTCTGTAGTTCCTTCGTCAACACCAACAGAAAATTTTTTTGCAGTCTCTGGTAACACGCCATTGTTGGTCTTGTTGTCGTTAAGTATGCCATCTCATTTTTTAACCGAAAAATTACTCTTTTTATTATAATTTTTAATGGCTTTCTGTAACATGTTAATAGAAAGAATAGTACAATGACGACGCTCTATTGGAAGCCCTTTTAAAACCTCTAAAAGTTGTAAATTGGAAATATCATTTGCTTCTTGGAGAGTTTTGCCCTTAATTATCTTTGTCAACACGCTCCCACAGGCAATTGTTGCACCGCAACCATCTGTCCAAAAAAGTCCATCACCAATTTTTCCTTTTTCAATTCTAAGAGTTATTTTCATAGTTTCATTACATAGGCCAGTAACTTGTCCAGTTGCATCTAGATTCCCAAGTATATCAAAATAAATTGGATTACGATACTATTTGATAACCTCTTTAAAATATGTTCTTTCCTCATCATATTCGATTTTCTTTTGGAGTTCTTTTACCATTTTACTAAAATCATCATCAACCATTGTTCAATAGCTCCTTTTGTATTTTATCCAAATTTCAAAAATCAAGTTTCAAATTTATATTTCATACTATGGAAAAGTCTAAAAATATGTAACTTACAATTATTTAAATAAATACATTTTATTTGATGTAAATTGCCATTTTTATTCATATTTATCTAAAAACTTTGTTTTGAGTTTATTTCTTATGATTTTTTATAATAACTATTTCCCCTGCTTTAGTATAAATTAGATGTTGTGCAGATGGATAACTGTTACAAACAAATCCCAAATTTAGTAAGAATTCTCTAACTTTTTTGATGTCATCTACTTCTTCTTTTATATTTTCTTTTAAATGTTTCATGTATGATACCTCTGTTAATCAATTTAAAAACACCAATCATGCTCTTGTCATGGGTGCACCACATTTTGGACAATTCATATTGTAACAAGGATTAACTAACTGATGAGTTTCACGATAATTACAATTTGTACATACACATTCTTTACTGGGCTTAAAGCTAAATCCTCCTCCAAGGCCACGGTGACCATTTCTACCAAATCCTCCGCCGTCTTGTCCTTGCAGCATTTTATTTTTCCCCTTATATTTTTTCTGTTTTTGTAAAGTCAGTAGACATCGGTAACATTTTCATAAGGGGAGAAGATATTTCCACTATTCTATAATCAAATGTATACCAGCCTATTTTTACCAATTATCCTTGATAAATGATGTTACTGATCTTGGTTGATATTACAGTTTTTTTATTTTCTAATTCTGTTCAATATTTATATATCCAAAGAGTCCTTGACATATTATATAGGTGCAGTTTTCACAATGTCCAACAGCATCCATATTTACTTTTACAAATGATGCGAAAAAAGTTATTGTTATGTTTCCATAATAATTAATAGAATAATTATTAACCGGGTCTAATATTTTTAAAGAAACATAGTTTGGGTCTTGTTGTATGATTATCTTTGCTCTAATAACCCTTAAAAAAGAAGGTTTATCTTTGATTAAGTATATAATTTTGGCAATTGGGTTTAATTTATAATCTTTGATTTCACCATATGCAAAACCTTTACAAAAAATATAATCATAATTGTCTGGATTATTTGTTGTTATTTTGCTTGCTGGAATTGAGCTGTTTACCGTTCCAATTGTTGACATCATCAGCATAATGAACACACATGATGTTGCTATTATCTTTAATGGTTTAATTTTTCTTTCACCTCTTTTTTAATGGCTATTTAAATATTACAGAGTCACATTTTTACATTAGGAAAAATCATGAGATTATTGTCAGGTAATCCATTAAATTAACCTAATCTCCTAGACTCTGATTCTATAAAAGTATGTATTACAAATAATTTATAAACATTATGATAATAGATATTAATAAAAGATTGTTTTAATCTTATATTTATTAGAAATAATTAGATAGTTCGGCTAAATACCAAATAATATATTATTGTTGAAGATATAAATATGACAAAGCAAATAATAAAACTTGATAAAAAAGACAGAAAAATAATCACCTCGCTTTATGAAAATAAAGAAATTTCGCAAGAAGAAATCGCCAAACAAATTCATCTGTCTCAACCATCTGTAGCTATGAGAATTAAAAAATTAAAAGAGCGTGGTGTGATAGATCAAATTGTTGGGGTAAATCTCAACAAAATCGGTGTATACGTAGCGATAGTATTTGTACGAACTACTAATACTACAAAAATTTTGAATAAATTTCGTAAATGTCCGTTTTTCTTAAATGGATTTATAATTTCGGGTGATAGAAATCTGATGTTAATGTTAGCAGGTGAGGATTTAGCATCATTAGAATCAATGATTGATGCGCGGATTCGACCAGATGAAGATGTTCAAAGTGCAGATTTTAATATTATGATATCTAGTATAAAGGATTTCATTATGCCTATAACGATGATTGATCGACCCTTAAAAACACCTCCTTGTGGAGTAAAATATAAAGAGTGCCAAGCATATTATGAAAATCGTTGCTTTGGATGTCCATCCTCTAATCTTTATAAAGGATCTTTTTGGTAAAATACAAAATTTTTAAAATATATCATTTTTAATTTTCCTTTATTTTATCCAAGGGATGTTTAATTATGTTAGATTTTTCAAATGTTGAAAGGAAGACATTTTTTGTTAATTGAATTGAGTCCTTAGAACATATATCCTCACAAAGCCCGCAGAAGCAGCATTTCCCCAAGTCTATCTTTGGATATTTCTTAGGATATTTATCTTTGTATTTTTTAGATACTTCTACCATTTCTATTGCGCGATTAACAGTAACATGTTTTATATTGTGTAGATTTTTTATAAAACTGCTAAAATATCAAAAACCCAAAGTAAAAAAGATTAATCCTACTATCAGTGCAAATACAAAATTAAATACCTTTATCAAAATAGAATCTTTAACAGTATAAGACAGCAAAGGCAACATACCGTGCCCATCTTGAGCAATTGAACTTGTCAACAATACAGAAAACGGTAGCATTCCTGATGCATACATCATGACAAATACCATATGGGGGCCTGATTCAGGGATCAACCCTACAAATGCACTTATTAATAGAACCAAACCTAGGTTACTTGATACAAAACCTTCTAAATTCCAGTATTGAAATCCAATTCCTATAAAAAGTAAGGCAAAAAACGTCCATAGAAATACTTTCCATAAATGCTTTTTCATGATATGTATCCAAATATGTTCTTTTAGATAATGATCAGGAACCGTAGCTACAACAAATGTTGTGAACATTAGTAAGGAAAAAAGAGTAATTCTTTGCCAATTCCATATCAGCGGTCCAATAACCCCCAATCCAATTACTGTGATAACTACGAAAAGAAATACAAGAGTTACATATCTATAAATGGAAAGTCTGGGAAACTTTGTTAATACTGATGGTTCAAAACAATGGCATTCTTTATCTATGTGAACCTTTTGTAACTTACATTCAGAACATGGGATGATTTTAAAGAAAGACGCTGTTTTATCAGCAAGCTGAGCTCCTATAATTCCCAATACAAAAAGCAATGCAAAAAGGATCAAAGCCTCTTTTGGAAAAAGTGTAAGCATAACAAATGCTTCGTCACCACTGGTTGCAATCATACCACCTGCAATTGCCCCAAAGGATATAAGACCATGAACATAAAAAGATACATTCATAAACGCTCCCAGACAGCCAGGGGTTGAACCAAGAAAGGATGCTACAAAATACTGATGTATTCTTCCGCCTTTGACTGTTTTTTGCATCTTTCCTTTTGTCAGTACATTAAAATAATCAACGAGTAACATCATTGTAAAAACAAATATAGTTATCATGATTGCATGACTAATGATAGGGATTATCTCAAGCAAACAATCATCTCTCCCCAACATATTTAGCTTCAATTAATTCAATGATTTTACCTTGAACAATAGAAACAATTATCATATAAACACAAAGAATTACAACAAAAAATATTCCAAAATAAAAAACCATAACAGGTAAAAGAGGGATTTTAATAGCACGATTATAAAGAAAAACAGCGACAAGTCCTGATCTCATACCATGTTGTTTCAAATCTCTTAACAAAGGATACCATACATATATAGGACCATGACTTAAAATACCAAATAAAGCTGAGAGAAACCAGCCTTTAACACCTGATTCTTTTCCAAGATATTTTGATACCTTTTTTGGTTTCAAAAAATAATTAGAAACACCCATTATAAAAACAACTAAAAAAAGAACAGGAATAATACTAACAAAAATATTCCAACTAGCATCAAGCGAAGCTTTAATTTTATCAGATTTAATAAAAAACAAAACAATATACAGCGCTATAACTAATATCAAAAAAGAAAAACTGAAATAACTATTCTTATTACTTTTTTTATTATTTTTCTCTGATTTAAATTTCATATAATTACCTGCAATGTTAACACTGTAGCTATTGCTACTAAAACTGAAAATATAAAACTTAAAATATTTCTAGCAAGAGCAAATCTTTTCCCTAATATAGATGCTTCAGCGGGTAACTGGATGATTCCAACTGTAACCCATGCTGTAATAAACGCTGTTACTGCAAAAAGACTAATTCCTTCTTTTAAAAGTTCTCCTCCGATGATATAACTTGTTATTGGATTACCTGCAGATATACTTCCAACTGCTGATCCTATAAAGGTATCTCTAAATAATTCTCCTGTGAAAACCGATGAAATTGCTTTAGAAGGAACATATGTTTTAAAAAGTCCTATAAGTAAAATAACTCCAAATAAAATAGGCAGTGTTGTTGCAAATCTTTTTATTGCTTTATAAAAAGAATATGTCAAACTAGATTTATCTGTATTATTTATTTCTTTTTTAGCCATTTACAGATTCCCCTTTTTTTATCCCAGAAATAGCATTTATCTTCAATACATTCCTGAGGTTCTCTATGAATAGCAACCATAACACATTTCATTATTACTATACACCTCTTAACAAAATTTAATTGTTTTTAATGGGTAATTTTCTAACATAAAACTTTTTATTCTTGTATTTCACCTCGACTAATTTATCCTCTTTGATTAAATCTTTAATTATATCCCAATCTGTTTTAGCTTTTGATAAAAACTCCTTCACACCATCTTGTCTCATTGGATGAACTGAAGTAATACTCAATATATCTTTTTCTACGTCACCAGTAAAGGCAAAAGCATTTCCTTCATAACCTGTTAAGAATTCTGCTTTTATGCCTCTTTCTTCTAAAAATTGATATGCCATATTTATATCAAATTCATCTGCAGGTGTTGCCCATTTTTCTGCAGGTGGTCTTGTTGGAATTGAAATATAGCTCTTTTTAGGATTCAATTCTTCAATAAAATCAGCTATCTTTTCTAATTCTTGAGTATTATCATTTATATTTTTAATAAGCATAGTTTCTGTAATTAGCTCGCCATAAAAATCCAGTGAAAACTCAGTTAATCCTGATAAAACTTTATCAAAATTCAATGATTTGTGAGGTCTATTTATTTTCCTCCAAATCTTTTCATTCACAGCATCAATTTTTAAAGAAACACAATCTGCCTTTGATAAATCAGCTTGAATATCTTTTCTCCATAAAAGAGACGCATTGGTTATAACAGCAAATCTAATGTTTAATGATTTAAGTATTTCTATTTCTTTTCCAAGGTTGATATCAAGTGTAGGTTCACCATCGGGTACAAAGGTGAGATAATCAATTATCTCTTTTCGTACTTTTGCTTCTTTTATTTTTTTATCAACAGCTTGTTTGATTTCTTTTGGTTTATGAAATTCTTTTCTTTCTACTTGCAGGTCGGGTGTTCTCCCAAGCTGACAGTATATACAAGAATAAGTACAGATCTTTGGTGGTATATTATTTATCCCTAAACTATGGCCAAGACGTCTTGATGGAACAGGACCAAAAGCAATCATTTCACCTTCATCTACCATTTTTTATCCCCTATATCTTAGTTTTTATTAGCTTTTATTACAACAAAACTACCCTCACCATAGCCATCCTCAATAGAATCTAATCTATCTTTTTGATTGGTAAAGACCGTTTGTTTAATAATCATATCTTTAAAATTTGTTTTTCTTAAAATGTTTATAACATCTTTTACTGAATAAAAAGTAGCATCATTATAGAATTTGCTTTTTTCCCTTTTTAGTTGATATCGTTTTCCCAATTCGCTTTCTTTATCTACAAATCCAATAAGAATAAAACCATTAGTTTTTAAAATTCTATAGGCCTCTTTTAATGATTTTGTCAAATCATCAACAAAACATATCGTTGTAACAAACAAAACAAAATCAAATGTTTTATCACCTAAAGGGGGTTTTTCTGCCACCCCATCATAAACTTTTATCCCTTGTTTTCTTGATATCTCCGCCATTTTCTTGGATGGTTCAACACCAACTTTTATTCCCAGAGGAAGGGCAAATCTTCCAGTTCCGATACCGATTTCAACACCTGATTTACTTGTAGGGACTAAGCTTTTTATTGCATTGAGTTCTGCTAAGTAAATATTCTTATTTTTTATGAACCATTCATCGTATTCTTTGCTATATTTTTCAAACGATTCAACTCTTGCCATAGTTAGCCTTTAATTTTTGCATTTCTTTCATATAAATCACAGCCCCATATGACCACTCCCGCTTGGATTTTCTTACAGTTTTCCTTGTGTTTACATGTTACACAAAGACCTTCCTTCATCCACTCATGCATTATTTTTCCCTTACCATCTTTATCGCCTTTACAGGACATACATTAGCACAAATACCGCAGCCTTTACAGTATTCATAATCAATATCTACAGAATCATCTTTGTTTCTCCAAATTACCGCTTCTGGACAGAATATCCAACATCTCAAACATTTTACACATTTATCTTTATCAAGAACAGGTTTGAATATTCTCCAAGTACCTGTTTTTCCCATAGCGCCAACTTTAGGATATGATATCGTGGTCGCTATGTTTTTGTATTTCTTCACATTTAACTGATACTTAGAATCATAATCCATATCCTTTTCCTCTAATCTTCTATTAAAGATAAAAATGATAACGCGATTTCTATTTCTTTAACAGCCTTCGCTATATGTTGTTTGACCAAATCAAAATAAATACTGTTTTCAGATGATGCTATAAATGACGCTGTTTCTTTTGCTTGCTTTTCTAACTCTTGCAATAGTTGTTTTGTTTCCTCTAACCGCTTATCCATATAACTCTCCAAATACATTTGTTAAATCTTAAGTAAATGCAGTTTTGGAAGCAAGTTTATCTCTCAAGTTTTTTTCAATAACGCTTCCCAGTCTTTTCATGCCTTCATCTATCTGCTCATCAGTTGAATAAGAAAAGTTAAGTCTCATTGAATTACCACAACTTCCATCAACACAGAATGCTTTGCCATGAACATAGGCAACCTTTTCATTTATTGCATCAAGAAACATTTTCTCGGTATCAATACCTCCCGGGAGTGTAACCCATGCGAACATACCCCCCTTTGGTTTATGACAAACATAACCCTTTGGAAAATACTTCTTCATTGAATTCATCATAATATCACGTTTTGGCCTATACATCTCACAAATTTTCATGATATGCAAATCCATGGAACCACGCTTCATAAATTCATGGACAATAAACTGGATAAATGTATTTGTACAAAGGTCCAAGGCCTGTTTACAAATTTCCATTCTTCTAGTAAGAGCCTCAGATGCAACCGTCCAAGCAATTCTAAAACCCGGAGACAGAATCTTTGAAAATGTAGAAATATAGATAACATGACCTTCGTCATCAAAAGCCTTAATAGGTCTCACATAAGGGCCATCAAAACGAAGCTTGCTGTATGGATCATCCTCCACAATAATAAGATTATACTCATTTGCTATATCGATGAGTTTTTTTCTCCTTGACTCTGGCATGATTACACCTGCAGGATTCTGAAAGGTTGGTATAACATAGATAAACTTTGGAAGGATTTCATCCTTGAGTAGTTTTTTAATTGTTTCTTCAAGAATATCAAGCCTCATACCATCTTTATCTAAAGGTATGCCAGTTAGGTTGCTCTCATAGCTCCGGAATGCATTAATACCTCCTAAGTAAGAAGGAAGCCCAACAATTGAGATATCGCCTGGGTTAAGAAACATCTTACCAACTGTGTCTAAAGCTTGCTGAGATCCACTAAAAATAATGATATTTTCACCAGTTGCTTCTATCCCCTCTTTTTGCGCTCTTTCCGCAATAGCTTTTCTTAAATCTAAGAGTCCTTGGGTGGTACCATACTGAAGTGCAGTTCTTCCATGTCGCCGATAAACATCTTGGGTGACTCCTTCTAAATCTTCAATTGGAAAAGATTTTGGATTTGGCAGACCACCTGCGAATGATATAATTTCAGGATCTTGGGTAACCTTTAGCAACTCTCGTATTACTGATTTCCGCATTTTACTTGCTCTATCTGAGTAAAATCTATCCAAGTCATTCATATTCTATTAATCTCCCTGTTGCTAATAAGGTCTATAGCTAATTATCACCATCTTCTTCTGCCACCTCCACCTCGCCCACAACCTCTACCATCTCGAGGTCCTCTACTAAGCCCTTTTCCTCTACCTGCACCCATACCTCTTCCGCGTCCAATTGGCATGTACTGATTATAATTCATATTAGTAGCTTTATCTGTTTTATTTTTGTAATCTTCTCCATTTAAAATTATAGCTTTTTGTGGGCAAGCATCTGCAGCATCTTTTAAACATCCTGCATTTTCATCAATTATCTCAGCTTTACCATCTACCATTTTAATTCCTTTCGGACAGATATTTACGCAGATGGCACACCCACTACATCTTGTATTATCTATTTTCACTTTTATAGTAATATCAACCTCTGCGATCTAAATTATTTATTCTAATTTTTTTAAAAGGTTACTATACCCGGTACTTAATTCACGAATAGAATTTTTTAAACGTATAATTATGCCATCTATATTTTCAGTAGTTACAGCTCCTTGTATAGAAGGCTCAATCAAACCTTCCTGCTCTAAAATTAGGAGAGAGTATCGAATATTATGCTGAGGATATCCAGTAATCTCAGAAAGGTCAGATATACCCAATGGCTGTTCTTTTTGCAAGGCTTTTAACACAGTTATGTGCCTATTTAACAAATCTAAATTGTTTTTTACCATTACAGTAAGAACGCAACTTTTTTTGTTCATAGTTTTTTTCATAATACCATCAAATCTAAATTGTTTAATAGTAGAATTTTAAAATAAAATTTATAGCTCTATAGCCTCAACAGGACATTCATTTGCACATGTACCACATTCAATACATGTTTCCTCATCTACTACTGCGGTTTCCTTAATAGTTATAGCATCTACTGGGCAGACCTCTGCACAAGCTCCACATGCTGTACATTTGTCCTTATCTATTTTTACTGCCATATATTCTTTTTCCTCCTTATTTTTTTAATAATATTCATCACAAATATCTTGACTTTTTATCTTATCCATTTTAGAAAAAGATTGATTTTTTTTCTCTAAATCCTTGATACATTCCTTGATTTTTTGTTCAACTTTACCTTTTTTCAATACTAATCCCGCTCCTTGTTTCTAGATATAATAATATCTAAAATTCCATTTTTATAAGTAAAAATAGCTGATTCTGGTTTAACTTTACATGGTAAACTAATAAATCTATAATATTTACTCTCAGAAAATTTAGGAATTACTTCCACAGTATCACTAGTTATTCTCAGATTTATTTTCTCCTAGTCTATACCAAGCATATCAACCGTTATTGTTACTCTATCATCATCACTAATGACCTCATATAATGAAATATCCTCATTAACTTCTTTAGCAGTTTTTTGTAAAATATCTGATTGATCTAAATCGAATTTTCGGCTAATCGGTTCTTCAAATATTTTATCATTATTGATAAAATTATACTCATACCAGTTATTTGCATGAAATTCACTTCGACGCATTTCCTCAAGTCTTTCAATCAGACGCAGGCTCTCATACATTCTATATATTTGAATAGATAAATTTTTTAATTTATCATCCTCAAACTTGTCAAATAATTTTTCTTGCTTTCTTTTTTTATTATTATCACCATATTTCGTTTTAATTCAAACCCCCTTAAATTTTTTTTAAATAATTTCCGAATTTAATTATCTATGATTGCTTTAATTTAAACACTCATTTTGATCAGGAACATCCGGTTTTAAACAATGTTTTTTTAAAATACCAGTCTCGATTTCTTTTTCATATTTGGGTTCTATTACTTCTAAGAATGATAACTCGTCACATTCTAAAGTTTCAATCAAATCGTTAATGTTTTTAATCAATTTTTTTGTATCCTCCTTGTTATTTTTTATCTCCATTTTTTTATCATATTTATGTAAGTAATTTCTACTATATAATGGTTGTGTAATTTAATTGCACAATCGTCTATATTTTATTAACACAAATCTCTTAAACCATCATGTCAAAATCTTAAACAAAAGTCAATAATACATTAAAAATCGAAAACAATAAAGTAAGACCATAAAAAGTCTATTTTTTCATTTCAAACAACTTGTAGAGTTCATCTAAAAATATTTTGTAATTGTCTAATGACATGTCTCTATTATCACAAAAATCTCTTTTTTTTGTAATATCTTCTATCATATGTTTTTGTGATTCAAGATGTTTACGATGAGCATTTTCTACTTTTTTAATTTGCTCTACAAGTTTTTCATTTGATTTCATAAAATCACTCCAATTATAGAAATATATAATACTATATAACGTTTGTGTATTCATTTCACACAACCATTATAAAACGAGAAGACGACTACAATCTTCTGTTTTTTTCTACTTAAAATCTTAAAGAATTAGCAGACTTAAAGCCATGATAAACATTCCAATCATTATACCAATTATAACGATATGACTATGGCCATAACGATGAGCCATAGGAAGAAGTTCATCCAATGAGATATAAACCATGATACCTGCAACAAAAGCCATAAGTGATGCAATTACAATATCTGATAAAAAAGGTAACAAAATTAAAAAACCTACAGCCGCTCCAACTGGCTCAGCAATACCCGACAAAAATGAATAAATAAATGCTTTTTTCTTATCCCCTGTAGCATAAAAAATAGGGACGGATACAGATATTCCTTCAGGGATATTATGAATAGCAATAGCTATAGCAATCATAACACCCAGTTTTACATTACTAAGAGCAGCCCCAAAAGTAGCAAGCCCCTCAGGGAAATTATGAATTCCAATAGCTAGTGCAGTAAAAAGACCAGCTCTCATAAGAACATTATCTTTTCTAACTCCAACATGTTCCAAGGATAATTTATAATGATGAGGATTTTGCTCTTTAGGAATCATCATATCAATAATTCCTATGAATATAACACCAATAAAAAAAGCAGATATGCCTAAAATTTCACCAACATTTTCAAGTGCTTGTGGTAAAAGTTCAACAAACGAGACATAGATTATCACACCGGCTGAAAAACCCAGTGAAAAAGAAAGATAAATCATCCTTGGTTTTCGGATGAAATATGCAATAGCACTTCCTATTCCTGTAGATAGACCTGCAATGGCCGTAAGAACAAATGCGAGACTAATATTTCCAGATATATCTATTAACAATACCTCCAATCAATTCTTATTATTTATTTGATAACATTATTAACTTTTTCAACATTTTTATCCCTTAAAAGAAAAAATGAAAGAAACATCACAATACTGACCATTCCAAAAGTAACAGAATACCCTATTAACTCTATAAACAAGCCCCCAAGCAACGGAAGAAGTATAGTTAAAATACTTAACGTTCCGCGTATCCCTAAATAACAAGATCTTTGTCCTTCAGGAGCAATATCTAAAAGATAAGGATCAAAACCAACAACTCTGCCACTTCTAACAAAACCTACCAATATAAATATTATAGAAAAATGATATGGGCCCAAAGAAATCATTGACAAAGAAAGAATAGGTATTAACGCCCCTAAAATTATACATAACTCAACAACTCTTTTTGAGTCAAATTTCTTTGAAATCTTACCCCAAAAAATATTTGAAAAAATAGAGCCACCTATAATTGCAAAAAGATAGAAACTAAGCAGTATTTCATCAAAAATCTCCTGAGCAAAAACAATGTAAAAAGGTAAAATCATCAAACTAAAACTAGTAAGATTCTCCACAAGAATAAATCTTGAAAAACTTTTATCTGATTTAAGTATTGATGGGACTTTCTTGATATAAACGAAAAAAGATTCTCGTTGCTCTATTTTAGAAGGAGGTTCTTTTATACGCCAAAAAGCACCAGATGCAATAAGAAGCCCAACAAAACCCATAAATAAAATCAAAGTATAGTTATTTGGATAAGATATATTTGAAACATTAAAAGCATAAGCAATGATAAACCCACCGATTAAAAAACCCACGCTACTAAAAAATTGTTTAAATGCATACAATTTTCCTCTTTCTCCTTTTTTTAGGAACTTACCAATCAAATCAGTATAAACAATACCTGCGAACCCACCGCTAAAAGAAAATAAAAATACCCAAAAAAATAAACTAAATATCACTAGAAAAGGCTCTCGATTTGCATAAGTAAAAGTAAAAAAAGCCATGCCAAGAAAGGAAAGTGCTCTAAGATTTATACCGATAAGAAGATACTTTTTCTTATATTTTTTTGAAGATAGATAATGACCAAAAATTACATTAAAAATAAGAGGGGCGCCAAACAATATTGAAAAAATTGCGCCAAAAATTATTTTAGAACTCGTCAAAGAATAAATTAAAGAAGGAAAAACTGTGTTAAAATCAATCATTGACATCGTGATTGCAAGAAAAAAAGCATGCCAAAGAAAAATTACATAGATTTCTCTCTTACTATTCATTTTATTCATCCATTTTAATTATTCAGTTAAATATTAGTTGTTAGCATAAAACAAATTATTTAGAAGGTGGAAAATAAAAGATTCCACAAGAACCTTTTAACTTAGCGTTGATAAATAAGATTTAGATAAAGAGAAAATTAAAGATTTGACTCGATTTTGGCTTTAAGAATTGGTTCTGGCATCGCACCAATAAAAGTATCTATGAGTTGTCCGTCTTTAAACATTAAAAGTGTAGGTATACTCATTATCCCATATTTCATAGATGTCCCACGGTTTTCATCAATATTAAGCTTTCCAAAAACAACTTTTCCTTTCATTTGTCTTGCAAGTTCCTCTACAACTGGTCCCACCATTCTACAAGGCCCACACCATGGCGCCCAACAATCCACAACCATTACCGGATACTTGTTAACAGTTGAATCTATGTTAGAATCATCAATATGTATAGGCGTATCTGGCATATTTTCACTCATATTATTTTTTCCTCCTTTCATATATTTCATCTTTAATTGCTCTAATTTTCTTCTTTTAATTTCTTCTAATTCGTCTGTCATTTTTTCACATAATTATGGATTCACTATATAACGTTTGTGCAAATAATCTACACAATCATTTTATATATATTCAAATAATATACTAAAAGAGATGAAGTTTATCAAACCATATAACAACATATGTTGTAATTATGTACTAAAATGTGTTTTTGACTTAAATAATCTAGATATAGATGTTTACAACAAATTAAAAAAATTTGGAGAAATGCGAGCAGATGAACTAGCAAAAAAAATAAACAAAGATCGAAGTACGGTATACCGCTCTTTACAAAAACTGATTTGTTGTAATTTATGCCTAAAAGAAACAAAAAATATACGCAAGGGTGGATACTATCATATTTATCGATGCAATGAGCTTGGTGAAGCAAAAAAAGAGTTAGAAGAGTGCATAGATAAATGGTATCGGCAGATGAAAAAGACACTTAAAGAAATTGAGTGAATGCACTTTTCATACTTTTTTAAAATTCAATATATACCCATTTTCAAGCTTATTATCATGCATCAATTTCTTAAAAATTTTGACATTAAAACAGAAGCCAACAGATTGTATCTCTTTTATTACCTCTTCTAAAGACATGTTCATATGTGTCTGATGGTGCTTTGGATACACAGATAGAATCCCAGTAGGTTTTAATATTCGTTTAAGTTCAGTAAACAAAGATACTCTAGAGTCCACTAAATGTAGAACATCGAACAATAAAACCATATCGATAGATTCTTTTAATAACCGTAATTTAATCTTATCTGCCAAGTTAAATATTATGATATTCTCCAAATTTTTTTCTTTGATTTTATAAAATAATTCATTTAAAGATTCTTGGTTTTTATCCACTGCATAAACTCTTCCTTTTTCTCCAACAACTAATGATGCAGACGGGTATAAGTACCATGCAAGCAGCCAAAATCAATTATAAACTGATCCTTCTTCATTCCAATGTCTTTGAGAAATTTAATACCCTGATGTTCTATCCATTTATCAATATCATTAGACTCCATTTTTCCACAATTAAATAATATCAATTAAAATACATATTCATTCTATCAAATGCTTTATTTATCATTTCTTCAGACACACAAAACGATAACCTAAGATGATTCTCTCCAGTTGGACCAAATGCAATACCAGGTGTAGTTGATACTTTTGCTTCTTTAAGAAGTTTTTTACAGAAAGTGGTTGAATCTTTACCTTCTTTTAGCAATATTTTTGGAAACATCAAATATGAACCCCTAGGTTTCTGATATTCAAAAATTGATTTTAATTCATCTAGTCTTTTACACATTAGATTACGAGCAGAGCGGTAATGTTCTCTGAATTTTACAATACAATCTTGAGAACCTTGCAATGCTGAAAGAGCTGCATATTGAGAAACTACCGGAGCACAAATAGCAAAAGGAATATGTGCTTTTGTAATCTGAGGGATCAATGTTTTATCTGCATGTAAATACCCAATTCTCCAACCTGTCATAGCATAACTTTTTGTAAAAGTAAAACAACTAATTGCATTTTTATTCATCTCTGGAATTGAAGCAATACTAAAATGTTTATAGCCATCATATGTAAAATATTCATAGGCTTCATCTGTGATAATCATTAAGTTGTTCTCAAGGGCAATTTCTGCTAACTTGCGAAGTTGTTTCTCTGGGAAAACAGTACCTGCTGGATTACTTGGAGAGCAGTACAATATGGCTTTTGTTTTAGAAGTTACTGCATCTCTGATAGCATCAATATCCAAAGCAAAACCTTCTTCTTCAATAGTAGGAACAAGCACTGGTTTACCAGAGGCAATAATAACTTGACGAATATGCGTAGAATATGTTGGAGATGGCAAAATAACTTCATCATCAGGATCAACTAAAGCCATAATAGCTGAAGACAATCCTTCGACAGCGCCTACTGTGACGATTAACTGGGAAACATTAGCTTCAATATTGTTATCTCTCTTTAATTTCTTAGCAATTTCTTTTCGCAAATCCAATATACCAGAATTTTCAGAATATCCACCGACTAAGTCATTTTTTATTGCATCAATAGCTCCTTGTTTAATATGATCTGGTGTATCAGAAGTTGGTTTTGCCCAAGATAAAAATGCCACATCTTCTATTTCTTTTGACAATCTCGTCATTTCATGAATTGCAGATTTCTTTATATTTAAAGCTCTATCAGAAATTCTCCAATCGTCTTTCATTTTATTTTCTCCTTTTTCTCATATTGTTTTTAATATGAATTTTGATTTTTTTTCTAATTTTTTATGTATAGCTCCATCCAGAAGCATATAATCTTCATGAGGTTTGCCACTTGTCTCCATGTAATATCTAACGCACTTCTCCCAATCACCCGTACAATATAGTTCAATCCATTTTTTATCTAATATTCCATTTCATAATATCTTTTCATAGGACATAATTGATACCATTTAACATTCCTTGATAACACTTGTAATTCATGATAATTATTTATCAAAATTTCTTTTAAATCTTGATTGTAAACCACAGCAGCAGGGTGCTGTAGTGGCAATATTTTTCTATTATTTGTTAAAAATAATTTTCCATAGAGTTTGTAAAAATCTTTTTTTAGATGGGATTTTTAGACCGTTTTTTTCTAACAAGTACTTAGTTGCATAATGATCTAATGGTACCAACACATCTGGATCAATTAACTTTATTTCTTGGCCAAGGTAATTACTACAAATATCAATTTCATCTTGCTTAGGCTTTCTATAATTAGGATGCATACATTTTATCAAGTTTGTCATATAAAGATTGTCTCGCTGTATATTACTTGACCTTAGTAAATTGTTTAATACTTTTCCAGAAGGGCCAATAAACATAGTTTCTTCTTGGTCCTCTTTTATCCCTGGAGCCTGAGCAATCAACATAATTTTTGCTTTAAGGTTTCCTTCACCGCACAATGCATTTTTTCTAGTTTCAAATAATCTACATTTCCTACAATTTTTAATTTTTTTGTTCAAATCCTCAATATTTGAGCTCATGATCATTCCTATTTAACTTTTTTTCTAATTGATCCAAGGTAGAACGAAAAGTATCAATAGCAAGCTTAGCACAATGTAAATGTTCTTTTGGCAAGCCATCCAAAGCATTAAGTAGATCTTTTTTTGAGATAAATCGTGCTTCTTTTATGGTTTTGCCTTTAACCATTTTCATCAGCATATTACCACATGCTATAGTTGCACCACATCCATCTGTCCAAAAGCGGGCATCCCGTATCACATTGTTTCTAAATTTAAGATTGATTTTCATTGTATCATTACAAGACCCTTTTATTTGCCCTGTGGCATCTGGTTTCTCAATAAAACCGAAGTTGCTAGGGTTTCTATACTCCTTAATAACCTTTTTTGAGTAGGTTTTTTCTTCATCATAATTGATTTTTTGTTGAATTTCCCAAGCCATATTCTCAAAATCATCATCTGAACCCATTAAGTTAGCCTCTTTTTTATCTTATTCCACATTTTAATGATACTATCAGCTAAATCGCCGTCTGAAAATTCAATAACACCCTGCTCATGAACCATAGCATCAGTTACAATTGTATCATATGGAAGTTTACCAACAACATCTACGTTTTTATCTTTACAATATTCTCTAATTCTTTTAGTATTATCCAAATTGATATCGTACTTATTAATACAAACAAAAGCAGGAATATCGAAATGGTGCGCCACACCAAGAATTCTTTCTAAATCATGAATCCCAGATAGCGTTGGTTCTGTTACAACTAACACAAGATCAACACCTGTCAGAGATGCAATAACTGGGCATCCAATACCAGGTGGGCCATCTATTATAATCAGATCCTTCTTTTTTTCTTCAGCTAGTTTTTTCGCATTCTCTCTAACCACTGTTACAAGTTTACCAGAAGCCTCTTCAGCTGTATTCAACATTGCATGAGACATAGGCCCAAAACGAGTCTCAGAAATATAGGCAAAGCCTGAATCCCGCTCTACCATTTTAATAGCCTCAACAGGACAAACATATGCACAAACACCACACCCCTCGCACGAGCCCTTGATAAGATTCATCTCCACATCAATTGCATTAAAACGACAGGCATCATGGCATTTTTTACAGTCGATGCAGAGTTTTTTTTCAATAGATGCTATTTTAAGACCATGAAACTCCATTGTTTTTTTAATCTTAGGTCTAAGAATAAGATGCAAATCTGCTGCATCAACATCGCAATCAGCAAACACAGCATTTTTAGCAAGAGAAGCAAAAGCAGCAGTAATCGATGTCTTACCTGTACCGCCTTTACCACTAATCACTGTAAGCTGTTTCATTTGTCCACCTCTTCTTTTATCCGGTTATAAACTAGCCCAAACAGTTCATGCCACTCATGAGACTCATTTACTAAGGCAATACCCTTGGAATATAAATGAGCAATCTTCTTCCGTTCAGGGATTTTTAAAAGAACAGGAATATTTTCATTCTTACAATAAAACTCGACTTTATTATCACCAATACCATCACGATTAATAATAACTCCAAAAGGAATATTCAAATGCCTTACCACTTCAACAGCAAGTTTAAGATCATGAAGACCAAAAGGTGTAGGTTCAGTAACAAGAATACAATAATCTGAGCCACTAATTGACTCAATAACTGGACAAGAAGTACCAGGAGGAATATCTATAATAACATTTTTACTTTTTCCCATTTTTCTTTTCAAAGCCTTAATAACAGGTATTGCCTGGCTCTCACCAACATTTAACAAACCATGATAAAAATCAATGCCTTCTGCTCGTCCATGTTCAACTATCCCAATAACCCGTTCATCCCAGCTAATTGCCTCCCTTGGACAAACAAGTTCACATCCACCACAAGAGTGACACAACTCAGGAAAAACCAGAATGTTACCGGGCACAACAGCTAATGCATTATAGGCACAGAAATCAGAACATTTACCACAATAATCACATTTCTCTTTATCTATAATGGGTATACTTACAGAAACATCTTCACGTTCCTTTATTTTTGCTTTAATAAATATATTTGCATTCGGTTCTTCAACATCACAATCAAAGAACTGTACATTTCTTATGCTTAATGCAAGATTTGTTGATACCGTGGTTTTACCAGTTCCACCTTTACCACTAGCAATTGAAATAATCATCTTTTCACCTTTAAAATAAGCTTACCGACTTCTTCAGAAATATCTCGTGCAACCAAAGGACACTTGACCACTAACATAAAAAAAATATCACGATCTACATCACTCAAACCTTCATAGTTCCCTTGACCCTTAGAAATTACCATATCTGAAGATTCAAAAATATCTAAGAACTCTTTAGATGCATAAGACAATATCATTCCAGGAGCAGATTGTTTCTGCCCTGAATCACCATCAATAATTGTTGCGAGTTTATCAATTCCTGCAAGATATGCATCTTCCACTGTTGCATCGTTAATTATAGGATTTGCTTTTACTATGTATGTTATCTGTTTTTGTTTATCCACAAGTTTTTCAAGCAATAATTTATCAAAAAAGATTTCCCCGGTATTATCTGCCAAGAAAAGTATTGTTTCTGACTGTTCTAAAACACGTTTAAACTGAGAATATGAACTTGCATTAAACTCCAGTTTGATAGCATTATCAATCATATCATCAACATTAAGTCTGTTCATTGTACCAAAGTCAATAACATTCCCAACAATTGATAGTTTTATTGCCATAAGTAGAGGATCGTCTGATTCAGTAACCAACTTTTTAAGATTGGGGTATTGCTTCTTTGCCATCTTATTTGACTGGTCTTTTACTTTTTTATATGGATCTTTTGACTTTGTAATCCTTTTAATAATCTGATGCACTTCTCTAGAAAGCTCTGGGGGAGAATTCGTAAAAGAAATATTTTGGAGATGCTTCATAACCTCTTTTACAACCTCGGTTTGGGTCGTTTCATCATCAGTAGCCATGCAAGCAGCTTCTAAAGATTGCTTGATAAAACATGGTATACATTCAAGATATGTTCTCATTGTTTCACTTGCAGAATATTTTAGGAGTGATGTCTATCTTTAAATGCATGCTGTGCACATGCATCGCCTTCACTAGCTTTATGAAGAGTTCCTTGTTTGAATGCTTCAACAGCATCTTTCACAGTTCCAGATGCACCAATATAAACATCGATGCCCATTTCTTCAAACATCGCAATTGCGCGTCTTCCAAGTCCACGGCAAACCATAACATTTACACTTTCTTTTGCCATTATATAAGGCGGGTAACCCTGTCCACCCATATGTTCACTAGTATTGGGTATTACTTTTACTTCATTTGTATCAAGATCTACAATAGTGTACGTTGGTACTCTACCAAAATGCTCACCGACAATATTATCTAAACCATTTTCGCCCATGCTAGGTATACATATCTTCATAGCTATCTACCTCCTCATCCCGGAATGACTGCCCACATTTGGGGCTTCTGTTTCGTTTAGTTCACCTTTTTTGTATTTTTCAACAGCTTCTTTTATAGTTCCACTTGCTCTTGTAAATACTTTTATACCTGCTGCTAACAGAGTTTGAAATGCATTTGGTCCCATATTTCCAGTTATAACAGCCTCTACGCCTTTATTTGCGATTGTTTGAGCTGTTTGTATCCCAGCGCCACCAGATGCCATCGCATTTTCATTTGATAGAACTTCAAATTCCATTGATTCTGCATCCACGATAAGGAAATATTTACATCGTCCAAATCTTTGATCAACATTTGCATACAGGTCTTCACCTGTTGATGTCACTCCAATTTTCATACTTTTCTACCTCTTATTTCAAATAAAATTTTTGTTAATAACTATTGGCATTCAAGCTCTTGTCATAGGACTACCACATTTTGGGCATTTCTTGTCATAGCAAGGCACTCCTAACTGATGTGGTTCTTTATGCCCACAGTTCGAACATCTACATTCACCGTCAGGACCACGGGCAAAACCGCCACCTAGACCGCGACCACCACCACCTTGTCCTCTTCCACGACCTCTTCCAACTACAGGTCCTTGTCCATTTGGACCTGTTCCATCTCCACCTGGCATGTTTTATTTCACCTCTTTTTTATTTACAATTTTTTCAATATTGTCAACAATTTTTTCAAATGCTTTTGCAGCGGCTGACTTTGCATTTTTAACTATAAACGGCTCTCCAGAATCTCCTGTGTTTACGATTTCAGGATCAATAGGGATATCTCCAAGAAATGGAATCTTAAAATCTATTGATGCTTTCTTCCCTCCACCTGTCTTAAAGATATCAATAGCCTTGCCGCAATGCGGGCATTTAAAACCGCTCATGTTCTCGATAATACCGATTACAGGCATATTCATTTTCTTTACAAAATTAATAGATTTTCTCACGCTTACAAGTGCTACATCCTGTGGTGTTGTCACAACTACTGCACCATCACTATCTGGTATAAGCTGTGCTATACTCAATGGTTCATCGCCTGTACCTGGTGGCAAATCAATAATTAGATAATCCAACTCCCCCCAGTTTACATCTCCAATGAATTGTTTAAGTGCCCCCATCTTAAGTGGCCCACGCCAGATAACTGGAGAGTCTTTGTCTTGTAATAGAAACGCCATTGACATAACTTTAAGTTTCGGTAACGCAAAGACTGGAGCTATTCCTGTTTCAGAGGCTCCGGGTCTCTTATCTTCGATACCAAGTATTTTAGGGATGCTTGGACCATGAAGATCACCATCAAGTAACCCCACATTGTATCCTTTTTCTGAAAGTGAAAGTGCAAGGTTTGCAGAAACCGTGCTTTTGCCAACGCCTCCTTTGCCGCTTAATACGACAATCTTGTGCTTTATGTTACCCAGACTGTTTTTAATTTTGGAGTCATCCTGATGTTGTTCCATGTTTTACCTCCACATTTTTTTAATTTTAATTCTTCACTATTTCAACTGAAAGAAAGATAAGGGAAAAGGACATTCCTTTCAAATCTTTTTAAGGTGCGTCCTTTTTCTCTTTAGACAGCTCTTGAAGTCTTTCTTTTATAGCTTTTAGTTCTCCTTCTAAGCCTTTGACTATGTTTTCAAGATGCGTTTTTTCATCTTCTCTGCTGGGTTCAGGATATGTATCCCTATAGTATGGGGCTGGCTCATAGTATTGATCTGGCTGATATCCTCTACGCCAAAAACCTCTACCGCGACCCCAGAATCCACGTCCATAACCTCGGCCATAGCCTCGTCCAAAGCCTCTGCCTCTTGGCACTCCTTTTGTAAAGCCTGGGCTATCGTAACCTGCACAATAACCTAGATTTCTTCCTGTTCTTGACCCATAGCCTTCAGGTCCTGTTCTATCGCCACCTGGCATATTTTTTTACCTCCTTTTATCTTTGAATGTAATCTCCACCTTGGATACAAATCGCATATCCATTCACCAATGCATCTACTACTTTTTTACGAGCTCGTTGCAGGTCATTCCATAGTGTTTTTCGTGAAACACCCATTTTCGCTGCCGCCTCTTCTTGTGTTAGATCTTCAAGATCAACAAGGCGAAGTGCTTCGAGTTCTTCTATACTAAGTATGATCGTGTTTGTGAAGGGTTGTTGCAGTCCATGCGGCTTGAAGTATGTTGTTTCAGGGAGCTGTTCTACCCATCGTCTTCCTCTGCACCGTCCGCGTTGTCTTCCCTGTCCACGTCTATATCCCGGCATGAGTTCACATTTCTATATATTACACATATGAGAAGTAATATATATAAATTTCTACAATTTAGTTAACGACATAAATAATTGGAAGTATTTAGATTGAAAGAATGCTTTGATAAGAATTTTTCTATTGTTGTTTTCATTGTTTCAATGTTTTGAAAGTAGGTTGAATTGGTTACTTGTTGTCGTATGGTTTTCCAGCAGATTTCTGTGGGGTTGAGTTCTGGTGAATAGGGTGGCAGAAACTCAACTTTAAAGGTATCACCAAGGTTTTGTAAATAGTTGAGAATGGTTGATGATTTGTGATAGGGTGCATTATCTAGGATAAACACATAGTTACCCTGAGGGAGTTGTTGTAAGAGGCTTTTAAGGAAACCCAGGAAGGTGATTGTATTGAGGGATTCATGCCATTTGTAATAGAATTCTCTCCCGTCGATTAATGCCCCGAGGATGTTGCTTTTCTTGTTGCTCCAGAAGAACACACCATGTGGTTTCTTCCCTTTGGGGAACCATACTCGTTTATAAACGGGTACCAGTCTGAAACCAGCTTCATCAAAGGTTACGATGGTATGGTCCACATACTCCTGCTGGAGTTTTTTTTAAACTCTTTTCTGAATGCCTCTTGTGTTATCTTATCTTTTTTGATATGGTTCACCCTGGGTGTTATCAGGGAAAACCCCATTTTATGCAGTAATCTCTCAACATGCCGAAGGGTATATGCTCTCCCAGTTTCCTTCTGTATCAGGACACGGATCTCTTTTGATGAGAGACCTGCTCTGTTGTTCTGCCCCAGCAGGGTATCTTCAATAATTTTTTTCATCTCTTGTAATTTTTTACTGGTTAAAGGGGTTGGCCGACCAGGTCGTTGTTTATCCTTTAAACACCCTGTTTGTTTGTGTCTAATGGTCCAATAGGAAACTGTTGATTTGCTGATGCCAAGTATTTCAGCAACTTCAACACAGGTTTTGCCTTCTTTTCTTAATTTGATGATTAATTCTCTTTCTTTTTGTTTCGCTGAGTTCATATATGCATCCCAACACCGATATCAGCTATTCATTATATATTTATTTCCTAAAATTAATGTCTTTTACTATTAATACCCAAAGTTTATATATAACCATATACAAAAATAACATTACATGGATAATATTTGGATTTGCCCTAATTGCGGATCAGCAATGAAAAGAGTTTCTGATAATCCTAGTACTTATCATGTATGTCCAAAATGTGGTTGTACAATTGAGGGAAAAGAGCAAAAATTTGATTATGAGAATAATTGTCCAAATTGTCATCAATCAATGGGTAACAATAGCGAATGTCCATATTGTGGATATGACCTAGGATCGGATTTTGATTAAGTTACTAACAAAACCAGTAATGAGATTTTTTAGATTAATTTATAAATGAAAAATTGTTTTTTTATTTGGAATTTTTATCATATTAATAGTGCCATTGAGGTAATATATAATGAATAAAAATATTGAAAATAAATTTGAACTGGTTTATGATTTAATTAAATCTAGAAGGAGTATTAGGAGATTTAAACAAAATCCTTTAGATATAGATTTTTTGAAAAAGATTGTTGATGCTGGACGGTTAGCTCCTTCTGCTGCAAATCTCCAGCCTCTTGAATTCATAATTGTTGATGATAAACAACTTTGTTCGCAAATATTTGATACTATTGGATGGGCTGCATATTTAAAACCAAAATGGACACCAATTAAAAAAGAGCGACCTGTTGCATATATTTTAATTCTTGTAAATGATATTTCAAATAAATATTATTTAAGAGATGTGAGTCTAGCCGCAGAAAATATTGTTATTGCTGCTGAAGCAAACGAAGTTGGCAGTTGTATTATTTGTAATATTGATAGAGAAAAAATAAGAAACATATTGAAAATTCCTGAAAAATTGCATATTGATTCATTGATTGCTTTAGGTTATAAATCAGAGAATCCTATTGTAGAAGACCACACTAATTCTGTTGAATATTGGCGTGATAAAAATCAATTTCTACATGTTCCAAAAAGAAAACTTGAAAATGTTTTGCATTTCAATAAATTTTGAGATAAGATAGATATTATATATCTATCATTTTTTATTTTAATTACTAGATATACCAATATTTTTATATGAGATATGCATATAAACTATATACAAATAAATATTAGGGGAATAAAATATATGAAGAATAAGACATTTGTAAGCATAATTGTATTAGTATTTTTAAGCACCGTACTATTTGTTCCAGTAACTTTTGGTGAAACTATTGATACAAACGAACCTAAATTAATTTTAATCGAAGACCCTCCCAGTTCTTTTGATTTAAGAGATTATAATGGTGAAAACTATGTTACCTCGGTAAAATCACAAACTGGAGGAACCTGTTGGACACATGGGGCAATGGCAGCAATAGAAGGAAATCTAGTTATGACCGGTAATTGGGAAGCAACAGGCAATGAAGAAGAATGTAACCTTGCTGAATATCATCTTGATTGGTGGAATGGATTCAATACATACAACAACGATGATGATCCAGGTGGCGGAGGACTAACTGTTCATAGTGGAGGAGATTATAGAGTAACCTCTGCATATATCGTTAGAGGAGAAGGTGCAGTATATAGCGAAGATGCAAATGACCCAACAGAATATGATGATGAATGGTATTATAGTGCTCCTACTAGATATGATAGTACTTATCAATTGTTTTATCCTATGGATATTGAATGGTATGTAGCAGAAACAGACCTAAGCAATATAGACCTTATTAAAACAAAAATAATGGAGGAAGGAGTATTGGGAACTTGTATGTGCTATAGTTCTCAATATATTACAAACTATGGTACTTACTATGCACATTATCAGCCTCCAGCAACCACTGCGGATCCAAATCACGCAATTGCAATTGTAGGTTGGGATGATAATAAGGTTACACCAGCACCTGAAAATGGAGCCTGGTTGTGTAAAAATAGTTGGGGATCAACTTGGGGTCCTGAGGGTGGATATTTTTGGATATCATACTATGACAAACATAGTTGCCAGCAGCCCGAAATGGGTGCAGTTTCTTTTCAAGATGTCGAATTAATGCCATTTGATAATATTTACTATCATGACTATCATGGCTGGAGAGATACCTTAACAGATATTTCAGAAGCATTTAATGCATTTACCGCCACTACTGATGAAACTCTTAATGCAGTTAGCTTTTTCACTCCCAGTGATGATGTTACTTATACGGTCAAGGTCTATGATAATTTTGAAAGCGGTGAATTAACAGATGAATTATCAACAAAATCAGGAAGTCTACAATACACTGGTTTTCATACTATTTATTTAGATGAATCTGTTGACATAATCGATGGAGATGATTTTTATATATATCTTGTATTTTCAGAAGGAGGTCAACCTATTGATAGAACTTCTGACGTTCCAGTATTACTAGGTTCTAATAGTCGAACTATTGTTGAGTCAACTGCTAACCCTGGAGAGAGTTACTATAAAATCGATTCACAATGGTATGATTTATACAATTATGAATTTGATGATTCTTCTTGGGATGAATCTGCTAATTTCTGTATAAAAGGTTTAACAGGTACTGGAGTTCCTCAACCCAAACCCGATTTAGATTGTAATGGAGCAATTAGCTGGGTTGATGTAAAACCACTTACAACGGTTGAAGATAGTTTCACCTTGTGGAATGACGGAGAACCATTGTCAAAACTTTCATGGAAAATTAAAGAGACACCTGAGTGGGGAAACTGGACATTTGATCCAGAATTAGGAGATGATTTGACCCCTGAAGATGGGGTAGTAACAATTGATGTTACCGTCATAGCTCCAGAGGAAAAAAACACTGAATATGTTGGAAATATTACAGTTATTAATAAATATAATAGTAGTGATTTCTACATTATACCTGTTTCATTAGTAACCCCCGCTGTAAAAAAATCTTTGTCAAATCCATTTATTCAATTTTTACAGAGAATTTTACAACAATTTCCAGTATTACAGCATATTCTTGCCAGAATGAGTTATTAATTAAATCTAAAAAATTAAATCAAAATTTTTCTCTTTTTTTAATCATCATTAATTTGATGAATTGAAACAAGGGCAACTATAAAAAATGAAATAATTAATAAAAAAAGACTAAGATGGTAGGAAACAATAGGATTTTGTTTAAAGAACCCATTGGTTAAACCTAAACTTGATAATTCCTCATTACCAACATTTTCACCGTATTCCCTTACACTCATTGCAGAAATACTAACATCGATGCACCATAAAGAGATAATCTGCACTATAACAAAAAAAACTACAATTGCTGTCCAGTCACTTTTTTTGAATTTTTTCATTAATCCAACCTTTTATTAAATATTTTTTCTATTTCAAATATATAAAGAATTTGCGGTACAATTAGTACCAAAACTTCATTAAAAAATTAGATAATATTGTTAAAATTAGAAAGTAATGTTTTTTTAAAATAATTAATAATGGGGTACTTAATAAGATTTTTTATTGCAATTATTCTATTTTTTTCCAAAAAATTTAAATCAAACAATTATATTTAAGTATAATTGGGGAAAAAATAAAATGAAAAAGAAAATTGTTATTGTAAGTATATTAGCTGTTTTAATGCTAGCTTTATTACCAAATATATCTGCAGTAAGTAATAATTTAGATTCCGATAACATTTTTTCCAATAACGTTGAACAAAAAGAAGTTATGAATGGGTCAATATGGGATATCTTTGACATTTACATTCAATTGATGTATCATCAAAGATTAGCTCGAGTTAGTCTTTGGGAATTGATTGCGGAATTGACTGGAATGGCAGGTACAATATCTTCCCTAGTACAATTTAGAATATTTTTATTGTTAACCCGTACAGAAGTAAGCAAAGAGGTTCTTACTGAGGTTTTAAAGTTGTTGCAGGATTTATTTCCTTAAAATAATAAATACCTACAAACACATCCTTTTTTTTAATTCATAATAAATAATATTATTTTTCATGTAAATTATTCACCAGATATTTTGGAATACCAAAAAATATATAAACTTCAAAACACATATAATAATTTGGGGATACCAAAATATTGGTCGAAAACAGGTTATGATAAACACAACAAAATCTTTGATGAATTTATCCTACAACAAAGAGGCAAAAATAATTCAAATCCAAGGTGGACGTGGTTTTCAAAGTAAATTAAGGGTAATGGGTATCAGAGAAGGACAGAAAATAAAGATAATCTCAAGACAACCTTTTCGCGGTCCAATTACTATTTCAATTAATGGATGTCAAATGACTTTAGGTAGGGGAATGGCACATAGAATAATTGTTGAGGAATTATGATTAAAAAAATAGTCCTAGTTGGAAATCCAAATGTCGGAAAGAGTGTCGTTTTTTCAAGATTAACGGGTGCAAATGTAATTGCTTCAAATTATCCTGGTACTACGGTAGATTATTCAAAGGGAAAAATGAGACTTGATGGCGAAAGAGTAGATATAATTGATGCACCTGGCACATATTCTTTACAGGCAACGAATAAGGCCGAAGAAGTAGCAGTTAAAATGTTTAAAGAGGCCGACATAGTAATTAATGTACTAGATTCTACAAATCTTGAAAGAAATCTTTATCTCACGCTTGAGTTGCTTGAGACTGACAAACCAATCATTTTGGTATTAAATTTATGGGACGAAGCAAATCATCTTGGTATAAAAATTGATGCTGAAGAATTAGAGCGGATAATACGTATACCTGTTGTTACTACTGTTGCTCTAACTGGAGAAGGGATTAAAAATCTTGTAAATAGATTAAAAGAAGCAAAATCTAATGAAAAAATAAAACCTACAAGTGAAGAAGGTCGTTGGATTGAGATCGGGTCTATTATTAGTAAAGTTGAAAAAGTAGAACATAGACATCATACAATTAGAGATATTATTTCAGATTTAACTATTAAACCTGCAACTGGGATACCTATTGCTTTTTTAATTGTATTTTTTGCCTTTTGGTTAGTAAGGTTAATTGGAGAAACCTTGATTAATTATTTTTTTAACCCTATTTTTAATGATTATTATCTACCTTTAATATACGATTTAAGTGATTATCTTGGACCAGGGTTTATCCACAAGATTTTGATTGGGGAATATGGTCAACAGATAAATTTTATCGAATCCTTGGGTATGCTAACCACTGGAATTTATATTCCATTTGCAGCAGTTTTACCTTACATTGTATCTTTTTATTTTACCTTATCAATACTTGAAGATACAGGTTATTTACCAAGATTAGCAACCTTAGTAGATAATGTATTTCATAGACTTGGAATGCATGGTCATGGTATTGTACCAATGTTTTTAGGTTTGGGTTGTAATGTACCTGGTGCACTATCTACAAGAACTTTGGAAACAAGAAAACAACGTTTTATATCTGCAACATTGTTGGCAATTTGTGTTCCATGTATGGCACAATTGGCGATGGTATTTGGTGTTTTAGGTCGCTTTGGAATTTATTATATTGGTTTAGTGTTTATAGTATTAACAGTACTTTATATTATACTTGGATTGGTGCTGAACAAATTTATTAAAGGAGAAAGCCCAGAGATTTTTCTTGAAATACCCAAATATCGCAGACCTAGTTTAAAGGCCACCATTAAAAAAACTTGGATGAGAGTAAGGTGGTTTTTACGTGAGGCAATTCCATATTTATTTTTAGGAGTTCTTTTAATTAACATTGCATATGCAATAGGTATTCTACAATGGTTTGGAAAAGCCGTTCAGCCAATAATGGCAGGGGTATTTGGTTTACCTGGGGAAGCAAGTATTGCTTTAATAACCGGTTTTTTAAGAAAAGATCTTGCTGTTGGTATGTTATTGTCATTTGATATGACGGCAATGCAACTTGTTATTGCAGTAACTATGTTGACAGTATATTTTCCATGTGTAGCTACTTTTGTTGTACTTATAAAAGAATTAGGATTAAAAGATATGTTGAAATCAGTGATTTTAATGATATCAGTTGCAATTATTGTTGGGTTTATTCTAAGAATATTATTATTGGGTGTATAAAATGAGAAAAAGAACTATTGAAGATTATGTAGAGCTACTATATAAACTTCAAAAAGAAAAAGAGCCAGTTCATACAAATGATATTGCCAATGTGCTAGATTTTAATCCATCAAGTGTCACAGAAGTATTTCAAAAATTAAGTAAGGAGGGTTATATTAATTATGAAAAATATTGCGGTGTAACTTTAACAAAAAAAGGTAAAAAAATCGCTATTGCAACTCAAAAGAAACATGATACATTGAAGAAATTTTTAAAAATATTAGGCGTTGGTGATAAAATTGCCAATAAAGACGCATGTAAGATTGAGCATGTTGTGAATTCAGAGACAATGAAAAGATTAACAAAATTTGTTGAATTTGTTCAAAGATTTGAGGAAGGATCTGTTTGGTTGGATCGCTTTAATTATTACTATGAAACTGGTAAGTATATAAAATAATTTTTAATTAACAATATCAAATCACATCAAAAAATTAAAATTATTAAAATATAATACCTTTCATTATGCGAGAATACAGAATTAAAAGAGGACATAATCCTGATCTAGCAAGGATAATTTCAAATTATTATGGGGTAAAAGGCGATATTTTCAAAGGCATAAACTTTATGGTTGAAGGTGTTGGCAAAATTAATGTTAAACAAGAAAAAAGCTCTATATTTGTGGATATTATCCCTCCAGAAAAATTATGCAGTGATTATAGTATTATTAAGAAATGGAATGAATTTCTTTTTGAGGCCACAGGTAAAACAGTTAAGGAGAGAAAGAAGGAATTTGGTAAAATTTAGTATTTTCCCTAAAATAATTCTGGTAACCATCTTTCCTTATGAATTTTTTTTGCCATCCAGAAATTTGTTTTCCTTATTGAACTAGAAAATCTACCATCAATATCATCTAAAATATCGGTTAATAGATTTATATCTTTAACAACTAGTTCAAAATTTAAATCGCACCATCCAATAGTCATATCCATTATATTTTCAACATAAGGATTTAATTTTAAATAATCTTTAATTTTATTTCCTTTTGTATGATCCTTTAGATAAATATCAATCATGCAGTTTTGTAGACCCAATTTTGATATATCAATGCCAACTCGAAATGCAAGTATTACTCCTTTTTTCATTAAATTTCTTATTTTGTAATTAATTGTCTGAGATGATGTGTTTAGTCTTTCCGCTAATTGAACCAAAGGAACTCTTGCATTGGTAGCTATTTCATTAAGTAAATGATAATCCAATTCATCAATTTTTACTGGTTCACCGCTGCAACTAATGGTGTAAAACTCACTATTTAATGCTTTAGAGCTACCATACAGTAAATAAGATTTTTTTAAACAAATAACCTGAGTTAGTATTGAAACAGTATAATGTTCAAAGTAATTACCATATTTATCTAATGTTTTGTTCCAGAATTGATTAAATTTATAAATATCATTTGTCCATAATATTGCTTCAAAATCAACAGGTCCTTTTGCAGATTGTAAATTCCATACATTTTTATAATTCTCAAAATATCGAATTATTTCATTTTTAATGTTCGAACTAACATCTAAAAAATTGATATAAATCCTAAAAGCATAATAACCTAATTTTAATGAATTAATTGCCGTCCAATAATTTTTTATTACCCCCGCTTCCTCCATTCGTTTTATTCTATAATAGACAACTTCTTTTGAAAGACCAACCTTCTTGCCGATTTGGGTATTTGACTGGCGGCAATTCAAATCTAGATGGTAGAGAATTTTTCTATCCTTCAAATCTATTTTATCCATATTTTTATCAAAAGTAAATATTTGCATACTATTTTAGAATTATGGTAAAAATTCTCGATAATGGGTTTTATATTTATCATTTTAAATGTATGATTGGTGATATAAGAAATGGTATCATGTGAAGAATGTGGCAAGAAATTAGGTATATTTGAAGGCTATTGTCATCCAACAATGGGAAAGAAACATCATTTATGCAGCCCCTGCTTTGATCAGGTGTCGGAAAGTGTTGCAAAATGGAGTGAATTTGTCAGATCAAATTCGTTTAATGTAAATGCTGCTAGCTTAAATTCCCAAATGGATTGGAAGAAAATCGCAACAAATTTTTCTCAAATGCATACATTTATTGAAAATATAATGCCAGAAAAAGGAGTATTTGTCCATAAGTAAACAAATTCCCAAAAATCAACAATAAGAAAAAAAAACCACATATAGGAGGTTAAAATGATTGAAATCTTGGTAAACGCAACTGTGGTATATATCGATGGAATAAAAGAACGATTTGATGCAGTCTATCTAACTGCCGATAAGGCTCTCACTGGTCGTATTTTCAAGATAGATGGAAAAGAGAAATTTATGCAAAATGGTTATATTTCCAGAAATAATATTAAAAAAATATATAATGGTACAAGGAGGAAGGTAGAAAATATAAAACCTAGCTGTTAATTAGATTTAAAAATAATATGGCCAAATACTTAAAAAATATTGGTGTTTGGCTATATTAAAAAATCAACAGTAAAAGTTAAGATTTAAAAAAGTAAAATAATAAAAATATTGTAAGGAACTTCAAAATCATATACTGCAGTATATGAATGAAGATCTAAATGAACTTGAAAAAATCTCAAGAGATCAGGGTTAATCATCTTGAAATAATATGTAAAAAAAATTGATTGCAAGAATGTGATAAATCACGCATAAAAAAACAAACCATAAATTGTGGTTTTACGGCTTGCCATCTTCACTGATATAAGCTGGGACGAGGCAGGAATAGGCCTAAATCCTGCCTCAATACCAAGCTTAGGCAAAGATTGTATTGATTTTATTATCTGCTATTTTAGTTAAAAAAGATTTAATTTTGAAAAAATAATCTAAATAATTTTTTTATTGATAATTTTTATAAAATATCTTATTATAAAATATATATGTGTCAAATCATTTTTATATATATTTAATAAAACCAAAACATATATATAATTCAATATACATTACGTCTATTGTAGGTGGGGATCTATGCCTCTAACAAGAAAAGTGCGAATAGTTGGTAGTAGTTTAGTTATAACTATTCCAAGCCAGTTAGCTAAAGCTCATGATATAAATGACGGGGATGATTTAGAGATAATACCAATCGGAACTGCTGAATTTAAAATTAGGAAGCCAAAAAAGATATAAATATTGTATTTTCACAATTAATTTTTATTTTATTAATATTTTCAATACATAAAATTAATCAGAAATCTTTATATATACAGAACCCTGATATAATAATTAAAAAAATTGGGTGGATCAATGAAGAAAATTATATCAATTTTTATCATAAGCTTATTGTTAATAAGTGGATTTATAGCTGTTGCTAGCCCTGAGCAAAAATTCTCAGAAGTCATTAATCAAGACCAAGATATTACCATCAGTTCCCCATTAATTTTCGATAGGGGGGAATATGTATCAGTTGATGTATCTGAATCTACTTCTTCTTTAATGGATCCAGGTAAACCTGTTATACCTAGAGTTATAAAAGTATTTAAACTTCCGTTTGGATCTAAAATTAAAAATGTAGAAGTTGAATTTTCTGAGCCAAAACAATTTACTATTTCAAAAGAAATTATACCTGCTTATGAACCTGTAATTGATGGTATGGCAAATCAAATATCATTGGAGAAACTAGAAGATGTATATTCAAGTAATAATATTTACCCAAATGTAACATTTACATATAGGACTTGTACAGGATTAGATAAAAAAGAACATGTTGTTTATCTTTCAGTACAATGTTACCCTGTTAGATACAAGCCTGCTAGTAATATTATATATTTTAGCGAAGAAATGAAAATATCTTTTGATTACCAAGTACCTTTAAATCCCGTTATATTTCCTGATGTTTATGATCTTGTTATAATCGCTCCATCTAAATTTGAGCAGGCTCTTCAACCGTTAATTTCACATAAGAATTCTTTTAATATGAAAACAACACTGAAAACAACAGAAGATATTTATTCTGAATATGCTGAAGGCCGTGATAAACCAGAAAGTATAAAACTGTTTATTAAGGATGCAATTGAAGAATTTGGAGTTAATTATGTACTTTTAGTAGGTGCTAGAAAAGGCCAAACGATGAAATGGTATCTTCCACCAAGAAACACCGAAAATTATGCAGGTGCAACATTTGAAAGTGGCGTAGATTCTGATTTATATTATGCTGATATCTATAAAGACAATGGAACTGCATTTGAAGATTGGGATTCAAATGGAAATGACATTTTTGCAGAATTTATGTTTGGTAGCAAAGATATAATTGATGGCGCACCCGATGTTTATGTAGGAAGATTATCTTGTAACTCTCTAAAACAAGTAAAAACTATTGTAGAGAAAATTATTAATTACGAGGAAATTAAAGCTGATGATTCCTGGTTTAAAGAAATGATTCTCATAGGGGGAGACACATATCCAGACAATGGACCTGAGGGAGCTTATGAAGCAGAAATTGATAATGATGTATCAGCGAGTTACATGACTGGATTTAATTTCAACAGATTGTGGGCATCCACAGGCGAATTAACTGGACAAAAAGACGCCGAAAAAGCAATTAATGAAGGTGCAGGGTTTATCCATATGGCAGGTCATGCAAATCCATCCATCCTTGTCACATTTCCACCCAATGATGTCCATAAAGAGAATAAAATTACTATTCTTCAAATGTACAATCTTTTTAATCCATTGAAATTAAATCCAAAACTTAAGAATAAAGATATGCTACCAGTGATAGTTATAGGAGGTTGTCACAACAGTCAATTTAATGCAAGTATGATGAATATATTAATTGGACTAAGGGAATATGGTCTAAGATATTTCCATGTCCCATCTCAGGAAGATCCATTTTTAGGACCTTTTTGGAAGATGGAATGGATACCTAATTGCTTTAGTTGGTGGTTAACAGTTAAACCTAATAGTGGGGCAATAGCAACAATGGGGAATTCTGGTCTTGGTATGGGTGTTGTAGGATTTGATTACCCAGAAGGACTTGACGGATGGTTACTTCCAAGATTTTTTTACAATTTGGATGTTGAAAATGGAACTATTGGAGAAAAACACGTTGGTACAGCTCACAGCTTAGCAATTACTGATTATGTAAACGAATTTGATATTAATTTAGGCGACTCCGATCGACAAATGGTTGAACAATGGGTTCTTTTAGGAGATCCAAGTTTAGTAGTTGGTGGATACGAATAAAATATTGTCCATCAATTCTTTATTTATTTTTAAAAAAAGATGTATTTAATAATTTTTTAAAATATGATTTATTTATTATTGAGTATCCCTACAAATATTGTATCTTGATTAAATGGTTCAACTACAGTAACTTCGACATTTTTTGAATTAAGATCATTCTGACCGTATACTAATCTTTCACCCACTCCCCAATATCCATCTGTTTTTGATTCTGTATCTAATAATTGTTCAGCCGTAAAGTTCATCTGATTGCCCGATATTTTAATTACAACTACAGTTTCCATTGTCAAAGGATATCCTCCTTTATGAGTGATTATGATATTGTTCCCTTCCAGCGTTCCAGTAATAGTTACTAGTGTATTTTCGTTAATAGGAGCTTCTGATAATAGGGTAACATATACCACAGAGAATATTGTAATAGCAATAACTAACAATATCATTGATCCCATTATTTCAGAAGTAGAATCTTTTTTATTTTTTATATTCATATTAAAATTTATTAACAAAAATATATTTAAAGCATGTTGTACAATTATTACCTATTTATATATAAATTATCATATTTATAAAATATGTTATTGAAATAAATAGTTAATTTTATTGTATTCTTTAAGTCGACAGATTAAAATTAATTAAATTAATACATATGTTTAAATTAGAGTGCATTTCTCATGACTGAAAAATATTTTCCTTGGGGTGGAGAATTTACTATTTGTTCTTCATACGGGTGTGTTGCAGTTGTATTACTCACAATTGATTATATTCCTCCAGATGCAGTTGCAATATATGGTCCTCTAAAAACTGAAAATATTGGAGTTGAAAAAATTGTTGCAAATGTAATTTCAAATCCAAATATACGATATCTCGTTGTATGTGGAAAAGATATTAGAGGACATCGTTCAGGTTCATCTTTATTATCTCTACATAAGTATGGAATTGATAAAAATCACCGAATTGTTAATGCCCAAGGAGCAATTCCATATATTGAAAATTTAAATATAAAAGCAATTAGAAGATTTCAAGATCAAATCGAAATTATTGATTTAATAGATGAAGTTGATAAAGAAAAAATCAATAAGACTATACTCAATCTTACAAAAAAAACACCATCTTCTTTTGGGGAACCTTATATAGCAATAAGAATAAAAGCTGCTACCAAGATAGCAGTTGTTGATAAAAGAGCTTTACATTCTAAAATAATAATAAATTATTTAGGGAAGGTTGAAAAAAGAGGGAAATAATGTTTTCTTTTACAAAGGATCAAAAAGAATATGATATATCTGGAATAAAAATTGGTGGTCAACCAGGTAAATATCCCACCGTTTTATTTGGAGGATTTTTTTTTAAAGAAGAACCAAATTTTAATACGGCACGTAATCAAATAAAAAGAATAATAAGTTTAGGTAATAAAACAGGAAATTTTGTTATTCCAGATTTTTTTATTAGAAAAGAACATAATATTAAAAGCATTATAGACTTTATTGAAAGATTTTTACCTAATAAATACCCTTTTTCTGTTGATATAATTGAACCTTCAATAAAAATAAAGACATTGGACTATTTAAATAAAAAAAATCTTTTATCTCGTACTATATATAATTCAATCCATATTGGTATAAAAAGCCAAGAAAGAGAATGCATTAAGGAAAATACACCTAATATGGCGATTATAGTTGCTTTTAATCCAAAAGATAAATCTCCAGATGGCAAAATTGAAGTTTTAGAAAATGGTGCAAATCTTATTGATATTGGGTTGTTAGAACTTACCAGAAATTTGGGAATAGAGAAAATCCTTATTGATACTGCAGCTCTTGCACCTGGAGAAAATAGTGGGGCTTCAATTGCTGCAATCCCAGTTATTAAAGAGGAATACGGCTTACCAACGGGTTGTGCAATTCATAACGTAGTCGAAAAATCACGTTGGCTGAATGATTTTAAATATGCAAAAAAAGTAGTAGATTCCTCATCAAACCTTAATATACCTTTATTTGGAGGGGACTATGCAATTTTTGGGCCAGTAGAAAACATAGATTATGTTCTACCAATTATTGCTTGGGAAGATATTCTTATTTCAGAATATACAGAAAATTATTTTGGCATTGTTCCTTATGAAATTCACCCAAGGAGGTTACTCATATAGACGACAGTATTAAAACATGTGTAATCGGCTCATATCCAATTGAAATAGATAAGATGGATTTGATAAGTTGCTATTTCAACAATCAAGAAATTAAATGGAATAATTATATTTCAAATGCAGTAAATGACATGTTAAATGCAGGAATTGATATTGTTTCTGATGGACAAACACGAGATCCGATGATACAGATTTTCACCAGAAAATTAAAAGGTTGCAGAATAAGAGGAAGAACAGAGATAGTTGATAAAATCGAATATAAAAATAATATCACAATAGATGACCAAAAATATGTTAAATCATTGATTCCTAAAAAAACACAATTAAAAGGTTTACTAACTGGGCCATATACATTAACAAAATCATGTATTGATATGTTTTATAATGATGAAAAAAATTTAGCTTATGATTTTGCAAAAGCTCTTGCAGAGGAGGCAAAAAATTTACAAAATATTGTTGATATAATTGGTATTGATGAACCATTTTTTTCAAATTTTATGCCTGAATATGCTAAAGATTTAATTGAAATTATTGTCAGGAAAATAAAATGTCCGATAACCTTACACGTGTGCGGAGATGTATCTAACATAGTTCCAGATATTTTTGATATGCCCGTAGATATATTATCACATGAATTCAAAGCTTCACCTTTTCTTTTAAACGTGTTTAACAAGTATAGCTTTTCACAAAAGATATGCCTTGGATCTGTGCGTTCAGATGATTCTACAATAGAATCTGTTGAGGAGATTGAAAGTCATATAAAAAAAGCATTAGATATATTTGGTAATAAAGTAATTCAAATATCACCAGATTGTGGTCAACGTAACTTATCTAGGGATATTGCTTATCAAAAATTAAGAAATTTAGTTCTTGCAGGTGAAAAAATTGATGGTTGATAAAGAAGTTCCACTAATAAGAGCTAAAAAAACCCCTCAAAAAGATGTCATACTTGACAGTGGAGGGTTTTTTGTAATTGAAATAATTGACAAAGAAATTAGGGTAGAATATTATTCAAATGTGTACAAAAATAAAAAAATTGTCTCAGGACGACTCGAAAAAGTTTTCTCCGGAATTAAAGCAGATGCTTTATCTGATACAATAGCAAAAAATGTTCCTCAACTTAGAACAGAACATTACCTATATCTGGGTCGTGAGCTCCAAAAAGCGCAATATTCACTTGAAAATAATAAGAAATATAGTCAAGGTGGATGCTAACAAATATTTATTTTTGAATTTCCATTTGCATGAATTTCTTCTATACCTTTATAATTTTTTACAGTAATATCCTCTATTAATAAGTTAGTTCCAATTTTTATTTTTTGAATTTCTTTTAC
>Ga0272442_10001247_pt1 | contig 39062 bp, 39 predicted proteins | sample SSMForm2O_FD_200262 | JGI IMG/M metagenome (GOLD analysis project Ga0272442, IMG submission 200262) | Marine sediment archaeal communities from Little Sippewissett salt marsh, Falmouth, MA, United States - SSM-Form-2O | ecosystem: Environmental > Aquatic > Marine > Wetlands > Sediment ... | reverse complement strand
TAGTTATAGCCGCGCAACACACCGAGGATGCTCTGGATAAGTCCGGCCACAAGATGTCGGATAGCGCTAAAAATAAAATAAAGAAAGAAGTCATTATTCCGGTCCTTGGTGACTTGTATAATCCTAACAATACGATTTGTTCCATAAACGAAACGGGCAAATTTGTTATAGGAGGCCCTCAGTCGGATACCGGTATGACCGGAAGAAAGATTATCGTAGATACCTACGGCGCAAATATTCCGCACGGTGGGGGAGCTTTTTCCGGCAAAGACCCTACCAAGGTGGACCGCTCTGCGGCTTATATGGCAAGATATTTGGCAAAAAATATCGTTGCTGCAAGGCTTGCCGAAGAGTGTATGGTTCAATTGGCGTATGTTATCGGGGTAAAACAGCCTGTGTCTGTTATGGTAGACACACGCGGTACGGGAGAAATTTCTGATGAGAAAATTAATAAAATTATCAGAGATAACTTTGACCTTTCGCCAAGGGGAATAATCGGATATCTAAAGTTGCGCAGGCCGATTTATAGAAAAACCGCTGCTTACGGACATTTTGGTCGAAACGAAAGAAGTTTTACTTGGGAAAAGACAGACAAGACAGACCTTTTTGCAAGGAAAATCAGATGACAGAGAACAGAAAAATACAAACTGGAAATACAATAGAAATATGGTAGATATACAGTAGAAATACGTGGTAGACAGACAACGTATTTCAATATATTTCCATTTATTTCGATTATATTTCTATCTTATTTTTTAATTTTTTCATTCTGTCTTCTGAAAAAACAGGAGGTTTTGATGAGTAGTTTTATAGGAGTCAATAGAAAAGCAAGGCAATCCTACGGTTTTGATGAAATTGCTTTATCACCCGGGAAAATTACAATAAATCCTGAGGAAGTAAACACTAATTGGAAAATCGGCAAGTATGAGTTTGCGGTCCCGATTATAGCAGCGGCAATGGACGGGGTTGTTGACCCTAAATTTGCAATAGCGATGGGAAAGCTGGGAGGAATCGCTATTCTTAATTTAGAAGGAGTTCAAACGAAATATGAAAATCCGGATAAGGTTATAGAAAGAATCGTAACAAGCAGCGGCGAAGAAACCACGCGTTTAATACAACAAATCTATGAAGAACCGATAAAAGAAAAATTAGTTGTGAAAAGAATAAAGGAAATAAAAAAAGCCAAAGTTCCCGCCGTGGTTTCCTGTATTCCCCAAAAAGCCACTAGACTCGGGAAAATTGCGCAGGATGCCGGTGCAGACATTTTTGTTGTCCAATCTACGGTGCTTACGGTAAAACATATTACGACTAAATATGAATCTGTAAATTTAAAGAAGTTCTGCAGTCAGATGAAAATCCCCGTGATTTTGGGAAATTGCGTTACTTATGATGTTGGATTGGAACTTATGCAGGCGGGCGCTGCCGCAGTACTTGTTGGGATCGGTCCCGGCGCGGCATGTACTACGAGAGGCGTTTTGGGAATAGGAGTTCCGCAAGTTACTGCCATAGCCGATGTTGCGGCGGCAAGAGATTTTTATTATAAAAAGACAAAAAAATATGTTCCGATTATTGCCGACGGAGGGATGAGAACCGGCGGAGACCTTTGCAAAGCGATTGCTTGCGGCGCGGACGCGGCAATTATAGGTTCTATACTTGCAAGAGCAAAAGAATCTCCCGGCAAAGGTTATCACTGGGGCATGGCAACTCCCCATCCCAACCTTCCCCGGGGAACCAGAATATACGTGGGGACATCAGGCCCTCTAAAAGAAATTTTATTCGGCCCTGCCCGCACCGATGACGGCTCGCAAAATCTTATGGGGGCGCTTCAAACATCCATGGGCAATTTGGGAGCAAAGAACATCAAAGAAATGCAGCGCGTGCAGATAATAATTGCTCCGTCTATTCAGACAGAAGGGAAACTCTTCCAGAGCGTGCAACGGGTGGGAATGGGGAAGTAACTGAAAAATTAAATATCAAAAGTTAAATATCAAAATTTTTAATTTAATAATTTAAAATCAGCAACAACTTGAATACCATTTAGAAGTAATTTGATTTTATTCTTTTCGATGATAGTCAAAATAAATTCTTCTTGGATATTTTCTTTCATGTCAGCGCCCTTTGTTTCAACAATCTTTGAAAAGCGGACCTGATAATCACTAGTGATATTAGCCTCATATTTTATTGTCGCAACAACAGGAACACCTGAACCGAAGTATCTACGAATAATAAAATATCTATCCATTTCTTTGATTAGAACAATACTCTGACCTGCCCAACCATCTTTTATAATTATTGCTTGATTTAAAATAGAATCTATTTTGGGCCTATCATCTGCGGTTAAAACAGAAGTATTTATTATTAGTAGGATAATAAATACAATTTTCCTTGTATGCTTAAAAACAGTATTTAATTTTGAATTTTGATTTGTCATTTTACAATTTAATTTTTGCATTTTAATATTACTATCTGTTTTCAAACTTATTTGGAGAGGAGTTTTTCTTTAAGTTTCTTTTCCACACTCGCAGACACAAATTCGCTTAAATCGGCGCCCAACGATGCCATTTCTTTTATAATTTTGGAACTGAGGCAGGAATATTTTTCGGAAGGCATCATAAATATTATTTCTATTTCCTCCGCCAGTTTTCTGTTGGATAAAACCATTTGAAATTCGTATTCGAAATCGGAAACAGCCCTTATGCCTCGCAGTACAATATTACATTTTTTGCTTCGCACATAATCTATCAAAAGCCCCTTAAATGAATCGATCTCTATATTATCAATATTCTTTGTTGCGTCTTTCAACATGGATAATCTTTCGCTAAGAGAAAACAGGGGATTTTTATGCGGGTTTGACGCGACCGCGACAATAAGTTCTCCGAATATATCGACTGCCCGTTTTATCAAGTCCATGTGCCCCAAAGTTATCGGGTCGAAAGTGCCGGGATAAATAATTTTTTTAGTCATGTTACAGGTTCCCAAATGAGATTTTATCATAAATAAATTTTTTTGTTGTCAACCGGCAATTTTATCTTTATAATATGCTTAAAAATGGAAAGAAAAATAATTTTTGCTACCTCTATTTTATCTTCGGATTTTTCCAAATTGTCGGAAGAAATCAAAAAATGCGAAGACGCCGGAGCCGACAGAATACATTTAGATGTAATGGACGGGCATTTTGTCCCTAATCTTACATTTGGTCCCATACTTGTGGAATCTTTAAAGAAAGTAACGTCCCTTCCTCTGGATGCTCATTTGATGATTGAAAAACCGCAAAAATATATAAAGGATTTTATAAACGCAGGCGTTAACTTAATTGCTTTCCATGTCGAAGAATATAGAGGCAAGAAATCGCCTGCTCCTGCAGAAGGAGTTTATCCCCGCACGGCGATAGATATGGACGAGGAAAAATTGCGCGAGACAATTCGTGAAATCAGAACAAAAGGCGTAAAAGTTTCTCTTGCTTTAAATCCTCCGACTAAGTTTTTTGCCGGAAATCTTGCGGACGAATTGGACGAGGTTCTTGTAATGACCGTAAATCCCGGGTTTGGCGGACAGGTGCTGATTTCCTCAACTCTTGAAAAAATAAGAGATATCAGAAGTAAATTTTCAAAAGATATCAAAGTTGACGGCGGAATTAATGAGAAAACCATCAAGGATATAAAGGATGCGGGCGCAAACGTTTTTATAATAGGCAGTTATTTTTTCCGTTCCCAAAATCCCAAAGAAGCACTGCAGAAATTGAAGAAACTACTATAAAACTTAAAAGTACCCCTAGAAATTGCAGATGCAATTTCAGGGACCAAAGTCCTCGGAATTCTTCGAATTTCAGAGGGAAAACGAAAAAGTCAAAACCACAAGTTAAAAGGTAAAACCCCAAAATAAAAACGTTAATTTTAAATTTTGGTTTGTAGTTTTACCTTTTTACTTTTAACTTCTCACTTTTTATTTTCACTATCAACAATTATCGTCACAGGGCCGTCATTCTCCAAACTGACTACCATATGCTCGCCGAATACTCCGCTTTTGGGTCTAAAGCCTTTTTCTCTCAAGTTTTTCAAAAATTCTTCGAACAAAACCTTAGCATCTTTAGGGTTTTTTGCTTTTTCAAAAGAGGGCCGTCTTCCGCTATCGGTATTAGCGTATAAAGTAAACTGCGGCACAACTAAAATCTCGCCTTTCACATCCTTAATAGAAAGGTTCATTTTGCCTGCCCTGTCCTCGAATATCCTTAAATTTATTACCTTATCCGTTAATGTCCCAGCACCTTCCGCAGTATCGTTTTTTCCTATACCTAATAAAAGCAGAAGCCCCTTTTTTATATTTGCGACTTCTTTGCCATTAACTTCTACTTTTGCGATTTTAACCCTTTGGATTACGACTCTCATATTGTTTTTGACCCAGAACCAGAACAAGTTCGGTTCTGGGTTTGCCCTGAATCGTTTGAAGTAATATCGGGCTGTTTCAGGGCAAAAATTTTATTTCTTGTTTTAGAACCTCGTATCAATCGGATTTTATTTTCAGGGATTTTTAAGAATAAGGCAAGTGCTTCGGCTACAGCCCTATTCGCCTGTCCTTGTATCGGTTTTGCCCTGACCCTAACCTCAAAACTATCCTCTGCTTTTTGAATAACTTCTTCTCTTTTTGAATTTGTATATACTTTTACTTTGATGAGCATATTTTAAATTACTTTATTTCTTCTTAACTAATTCTACGCCTATCGGCATGATACTCCTATTGCCATTGGCTTTGAATGTCGTAGGTTCCGTGGCGTTTAAATTTCCTCGCAAACTTTCGCCAATCATCACCAACCAGTCCATCAGTGGAACATTCTCCCATAGATTCCTCTTTCAGATAATAAAGATAGCCAATATCTTCCGGCTTAAAACCTATAAGCCGGGCGCCAAGACTATCTGCTTTGACAGGGTCTGTAGAAGCAACCGCGCAGTTCAATGATACAGCTGTGCCGTCTACCGGCCCGTCACCTTCCATGCACACAAAACCGTCAAGAATTACCAAGTCGGGCCAGATTCTTTTGGAAAACTCCACTATATTATGATGAATCATTTTTACGCTCTTTCGGTACATGGGATATTGCCTGAACAAGAAATTAATAAGCCGGTTGGGCAAAATTCTTCTTGCTCTTGAAACTGTTCCCGGCGGCAGTTTATCCAAGAGCGTTTTGGGAGCGTCCACCCCGACACCGCCTTTCATCCCGTGAATCATTGACATATCCTGCCGCATTACAAGGCCTGCCATATTCTTTATGCCGAATGTTGCAATGGCAAAATTGTGTGTTTTAGGGATTGACAAGGAAATTTTATAGTCAAAATCATTAGCCCGTTTAGTGATCCTCAGTTGCGTATCACCAACTGTGGAAAGAATAGGACTGTATAGAAATTCTTTATCTTCGTCAAAGTGAGTCAAAGAAACATTGTAATATTTTTTCTCAAGCCGGGTGTAATCACAATCTTCAAACACCTTTGCAGTGGAAATCCCGTTATAAAAAGCACTGGCAGAAGATTCTCCGACAGTAATGGGAGTGTAGGGAATAATATCCCTTATGAATTCTATCACGGCCTCTACTGCATCTATATGAGTATTGGCAAAATGCGGTATGAATGCTACCAAATTGGGTTTAATAAGAATATTCTTGGCCTTCTTTATCGGTTCCAAATCCTCCCTAATTAATGTAAGGCACCTTGCAATATTACCCTTCCTGCCCCTTCCTCCAGCAAAGGCCAATTTCTTTTTTGTATTCATTTTGTTTCCCTATTCTTGCAATTTTTTAGTGGGTATGGGAATTCCGAATCAGATTGAGAGGATAACCTTTTCAAAATAATCTATAAAAGGTTTAAGTAGGATTTAAACTTTTTTTTCTAAAATCAAGTGCTCTGTTTATTATTAGAAGAATTAGATTTTTGACTTCCTCATTATCAAATTTATTAACTTTAATATTATTCTTAAACTCATCTTCCCCAAGTTCGATAAGGAGGAGTCCAAATAATTCATCGGCAAGGGCACTTGAAATAATGCTGATATTAGAAAAGTCAAAAAGCACTTTATGGCCTTCTTTTATAAGAGAGAGGGTTTTTTCTCTAAGTTCTTTTCCAAATTCCCTTGTTCCAAGAGAATTCCCAAATTCCGCTAATTTAACGACTTTAACGTCAGCCATTAAAATCTCCTAGTAAATCTTCTATTGGTTCAAGAATAATATTGCTTTCACCGAAAATCTTTTCCAAGTTAAGTACTACTTCTCTGGGGATGCGTAATGATACCATAGTCCCATTAAATTTTGAACAAGGGAATGACTGTATAGATTTTTCTGAAACAATCAATTTATGACTTCCAGATATAATAACTAACTTACCTCGTGCTTGTTTTGCAATTTCACAGCATCCAAATAGACCAAATCCCGTACTCCCCTTTGGATTACCCGTTTCCCCATTTTGAATAGCTAGTTTCAAAGCATCTTCATTTGAAACATTTTTATATTTTTCCTTTCCGGATGCTAAGAATGATGCTTGAATACCTTTGCCCATATCAAGAATTGCTATGTCAATAGTGTTTTTGTAATCAAAAGCGCAAAAATATAAAGGGTGTGGATAATTTATATTAAACTCACTTATATCATAAGCATGCATTCCGGCATTGTCAACAAGTTCCCACAAAGCCCAATTAAGAGCTTTTAGAACTTCCTCGGAGGGTTTAAATTCATTTTTTATAATAGGTATTACTTTATTTACTGCTTTTAAATTTTCTCCACCATTATGACATCTCTGTACAGGAACTCTAAAATTATCTAAATATTCTTGTATCTTTTTATCTAACCTATTATTAACTACGCCCATAATACTCATGAGGCCTGCCATAAAAGAAGCTTGCTTGGATTTTCCATAGCGTATAACACATTTACATTTATCTCGGATAGAATCAGCTATTTGTGTGATTAATAAAATTCCCAAAATTGATATGTATTCAGTTGCAGAGACATCAAAAATTAGTTGTTTGGAGTCTTTTTTTGCTTCCTCCCAAATACTTTCTTGTTGATTTAAGATTAAATCAAAATTATTATAATCAAAAAACTTTGGCAGTTTTATAATCATCAGTTCATATTAAAAATTTTAAATAATTTTGGGATATAAGTCCTGATGCTGTATTCTTCTATGGCGGATTGCATCCGCCGTAGCCCCCGACTATAGAACAAAACTCGCGTATGCTCTGCAAAATAGAGCTTAGGATATCAAGCCCGCCTTCGCTCTTACGAGCTACGGCGGGCGAAGGCGGAGAGGTTGGGATTCGAACCCAAGGTGGGATTACTCCCACAACTGCTTAGCAGGCAGCTGCTTTCAGCCACTCAGCCACCTCTCCAAGTAAAAAAAGTTAATACAGGTTAATAATGGTTAATATGGGTTAACATAGGTTGCTCCCTGACGGTTTCCTATTTTTGTAACCATTGTTAACTGTTGTTAACCTCTTTTAACCTTTGTTAACCTTAAGTTTCCCTATCCTACCTGTTCTTTTAAAATTTCTTCCAATTTTTTAAGTCCGCCGGTCTGCTTATTTATATAAACAGCGCCTTCCAAAATCTTATTGTCGAATTGCTTTTTATCGAGAGCAGTGTAATAAATTATTAGAAGCATGTCATATGGCGGGTGGTTCTTTAGATAATCTCCCACCGAACCGCCGTGTCCGGCCGCCATCATTATATCCAATATTGCCGCGTTAAGTTTTGGTTTTTTTGACGAGAGAATATTTATTGCGGACGCGCCGCTCGGTGCTTCTATAACTTCATAACCGCAATTGTTTTCTATCATTGTTTTTAACGTCTGTCTTACAATCGTGTCATCTTCCACTAATAATATTGTTTTTTTATCCATTTGTGCCCCCTTTTTTCATAAGATAAAGGAGATCGAATCCCATCTTCTTTTTTAAATTCTCCTCATCTTTATTTATTTTATCAGATTAAATTTCTTTTTCTTCGGTTTTCACGGGAAAAGGAATCGGGGATGATTCAAGGATGAACTCTATTTTTTTATTCAGTTTTTCGTTATCCGCAATTATTTTATCGGATAAGGAAAAAGAATAAATCTCTTTCAATCCTTTTGCCGATAATTCTTTTTTCATTATTTTTAGCGCTCTGTTCTTGCCCGTCCCGGTGCCATATGTCACGAAGATCACTCCTCTTTTACCTTCCAGGCCGCTGCATTTTTTTAAGAATGTATTGACTTGCGGTGTTGGAGAAAACGCCCAAACCGGGCTTCCCACTATGACAAAGTCAAATTCTTTCATTTCCCAATCGGGATGTTGTTCGGCTTTCGCTTTTATGCGAAAAAGCGCTTTTATGGAGTTTCCCATGAAGGTCCCGAATTTCCCTTCCAGTTTCATGAGAGAAACTTTTATATTTCTCTTTTCAAGACATTGTTTAATTCCTATTGCAGTTTTTTCGGTGTTGCCGGTCAAGGAAAAATATACGAGTGCAACTTTCATATTCGCTTTACCTCCTCTCGTCAACAGGCAATTATATTACTTATAGGGATTATTCTTCAAACTTGCGCCCTTATGCGGGGAAATTGCAATAACATATAGGAGAAGATGCTGTTTGATAAATAAAATGATTGCATTTTAAGCATTTTAAATAATGAGGGCGTGCCCCCACACCAAAATCTTTGGTGTGAGGGTTTATCAGTATTTTTTTGTCCTTTAACATCCGGATTTCTTTAAACATCCATTCTACTTCGCGTCCCTGCCACGGCATTGACTCGACCATCAAAGGTCTTTTGTAATTTATGTTTTCGGCCAGAGTGAAGAATTCCGCCCAGTCGATGTTTCCGTAAGGAGGCTGCAGATGCATGTCTTTTGTTCCGTCGTTATCGTGTATATGGAAATCAAAGATAAAATCTTTTATTGTCCCGAATATTTCCGGGATGCCTTCGGTTACGTTAGCATGTCCCGTATCGAAACACACGCCCAAAAACGGCGAATGGAATTCATTCAGTATTTTTTTAATAGCGTCTATTTTATCGAAAGGCCGCCCGGGAAGCATGTTTTCTACGGCAAGTTTTATCTTCAATTTTTCCGCATTTTTTAGGAGAGTTTCAAGGCTTTTCCTGAATATTTTTTCTCTTATAGGAATTTCCTCTTCTTTCAACGGTTTCGGCCTTGCTCCGGGATGGATAGTTAGAACTTCTGTTTTTGTGATAATCATTCTTCTCATCACCTCAATATGTTCGTTTATAGTCCTTTTTCTGACAAAAAAATTAGGGCTTGCTATATCTTTGCCTTCGTCGAAGGGCGCGTGAACGGAGGATATGATTATATTTCTTTCCGATAAATCTTGGTTTAACCGGGCGAGTGTTTGTGGTCTTTTGCCTAACAGAAACGACCCGTGCGGCTCTATTTCGCAGACTTGGGCTTTTTGGAGAGAATCTATTATTTTATAGAAGTCTCCTTTTTGGTAATACTTTTCCAAATGGGGAATTACAAGCCCTAATTCCATTTTACGGATTTGTTTTTATGGGGAAGTTAAAAGAATATCAAGATTTTTTTATGTTGGATAGTATCGCTTTTGCAATGCTTTCTTCATCCATGCCGAATATTTTGTAGAGTTCGTCGGGTTTTCCGGATTCACCGTAGCGGGCAACACCCAGTCGGATGAATTTTACAGAAAGAGATTCTTCCGCCAATACCTGCGCTACCATAGAACCCAACCCGGTGTTTTTATTATGGTCTTCAAGTGTCAGTATGATTCCTGTTGTTGCGGCTTGTTTGACCGCTTCTTTGTCTATGTCGCAGGGACAAGCTATGTTTAAAACTTTTACGTAAATCCCTTTTTGTTTTAAGGATTCGGATGCTTTGATGGCTTTTTCGGCGATTGCTCCGCAGGCAATAATCGCGGCATCTTTTCCTTCTCTTAAAATATCGGCTTTACCGTATTGGAACTCGTAGTTTTCCCCGAATATGGGATTTTTGTTTTCGTCAAGAAGCGGAGTGAGTTTTGACCTTCCCATAATAACAACGAAGTTGCCTTTTTCTTTTGCTATATATCTTATGGCTCTATCGGTTTGGTTCGGGTCCGCCGGGACTATTACTTTATATCCGAAAAGATTTTTCATAACGCCTATATAATCTATACATTGATGAGTTTTTCCGTCTTCACCCACATCCAAACCGCAGTGAGTGCATACTACTTTTAAATTTGTGTGGTTTATGTCGTTGAGCCTATGCTGGTTGTAAGTTTCATCCACGCCGAATACTCCGAAATCGGCAAAGAAAGAGACTATGCTTTCGGTCGAAAGGGCTCCCGCGATTGTTGCGGTATTGTGTTCCTGAATACCTGCCTGCATAAAATTACACGAACATTCTTTTGCAAAGGAATCGGTTTTTACCGAAGTCGCTAAGTCGCAGTCCAGAACCGCAATTGGGTTTTTTCCCTGAATATTAAAGTTGCGTTTGCCGATATCTGCCAAGGCCTTACCGAAAGCGCTCCTGTTGTCTGTTTTGTCCGCGGCCGTATATGTAAACGGCGTGCCTGTATCTATGTTGATTTTTATTTCCGGTCTTTTCTTTAGTTGAGGCGTGCTATAGTCCGTTCTCATTCGTTTGTATTTATCCAAATCATCTTCCATGCCGAGTTCTTTTATTGCTTGCTGATACTGTTCGATGCTTAGAGGCTTGCCGTGATATTCATGTTTGTTTTCTATGAAAGAGATACCTTTACCCATAGAGGTTCGGGCAATAATTGCGATTAATTTATTTTTGCTGTGGGCTCCTTCTCTTAAGGCCCTGTAAATTTCCTCATAGTCATGTCCGTTGATTTCCAAGACTTTCCATCCGTCCGATTCATAGTTCTTTTTTATATTTTGAGGCATTATGTCGTGAATCCAGCCGGAAATCTGCAGTTGGTTATAATCTATAATAACGGTAAGGTTCGAAAGCCCGTATTTAACCGCAAACCTTCTTGCTTCGGCGATTTGTCCTTTTGCCTGTTCGCCGTCGCCCATTACCGTAAATACATTCCAGTTTTCTTTTTTTATTCTCGACGCCATTGCAAAACCGCATCCCGCGGAAAGCCCCTGCCCTAAGTTACCTGTTGACCATTCTATTCCCGGGACATCTCTTTCCACATGTCCTTCAAAGGGGCTCCCTGTTTTTCTGAAACCTGCTATTGCATCATCCGTGTTTACGAATTTCAGTCTTCCTAAAGCCGCATATACTCCGGGAGAAATATGCCCGCATGAGACTACAATTCTATCTCTTAAGGAATTATATGGGTCTTTCGGGTTGACATTTGCGTGTGAAAACAATGTGACAAGTATATCTATCAAGGACAAAGAGCCGCCCGGATGTCCTGAAGCCGCCAAAGTCGTCATTTTTATAATATCGCCCCTGCACAGTCGGGCAGTTTCTTGTAAAGTTTTTATTTCTTCATTTGTTAATCTGCTGTCTAAAAAACCTCTTTCTTTCATTTTTCACCTTTAAATTAAGTAGAGAGTAGAGAGAAGAGAGTAGAGAGAGAAATACTCGTTTCATTTCTTTTCATTCTACTCGCTACTTTCCATTTTAAGAAGTTTGTTCCATTTCTTATCTATATCTTCCTGTATTTCCGCAAGAAGCGCTTCGCTGCCTTTCTTGAAAAGGTGTTTGAACCTTTGCTGGAGTTTCAATAATTCTTCGATGGGCTTTTTCTCTTTTGGTTTATAAGTGATTTTATATTTGCCGTCTTCGACTTCATATAAGGGCCAGAAACACGTATCTGCGGCAAGGCGGCCTATTTCAAGCGTTTTCTCCGGCGCGCACCCCCATCCCAAGCGGCAGGGTGAGAGAATATTAATGAAACTGGGACCGTCTTTTGAAAGTGCTTTTTGCACTTTTGTCGTCAAATCTCTCCAGTCTCCCACTACCGTCTGCGCGGCATACGGGACATTATGTGCAACTATTATTTCTGTCAAATCTTTGCGAAGTTGGTCTTTACCGTGTTTCACCTTTCCTGCGGGAGATGTTGTAGTAAATCCGCCTTTCGGCGTAGCCGATGAGCGCTGTATGCCGGTGTTATGAACTACTATCCCATCTGCAATAAAATTGTGTTCATCTTCAACTCTTAAATCTAATGTGGGTTCTTCTCCTATTAATCTTATGCTTTTTACTTTTTCGGTATTAAAATATTTATTCTCAATTAAGAAATTTTGGTACCTGTATTGATTTGGGTATTTTTCTGTGTTCCATTTCCTTTTTTTACTAAAACATACATAACCATATTTAGCATCTTTTAAGAGTTTTCTATTTACACATTTTGTGCCCTTCTCTTTAGTTTGCCAATGAATATCTCCGACTCTATAATCCGTAATCTGAAGCAGGAGTCTCAGAGTTCTAAGAAGTTCAGAACTTGCTGAAACATATCTATAACTATTTCCTATTTTGTAGCCATCTGATAAGAGTAGCCCTTCAACAAAATTTTCTCTTTCTTCTTTCGGTAAGGTAAATATCCACGGTGGAATTGTCTTGTTTCTCGCTCCTTTTCTAAAACCCAAAGAATCAATAAATCTCGCTAAATTTACAGAGTTTGCATTCAAATATATTTCATCGGCCCTTAAATTTCCGCCAAAAATTTTAGTGTGAAGAGCAAACAATATCTTCCTCGCAATTTTCTTCTCAGGCAAGGCGAAACCCACCTCGCCTTTTCCAGTTCTTACCCAACCGTCCCCAACATATAGACCTAAATACTTCATCAAATCAGGAGTGGAAGATTGTGGTATATTAACATCATTTAGTCTATTTACTTTATAGTCTTCTGTAGTGGCTTTTGTAAAATGAAATTCAGCAGTTTTCCCTGGATTTATATTTTTAAAAACGACAACCTCATTTCCTGTTTCAATTTCAGCTAAGGTTTTCCAAACAAAAGTATTTTTTCTACCCCTCCCGTTTCTTTTCAAAATCAGAAACGGATGATTAGATGTTGCTTTTATTGAGTGGTGTAGGGTTTTAAGTTCATAAACGGGCTTTATTCCGTTATCAAAAACCCCACTACATTTCTTCAAAATCGGCTGATAAGTCTTTTGGTCAAATGCGTAGACCATATCACCTTCTTTTATATCAGTTATTTTTTTAAGTCCTTCTTTTGTCATTATTAATGATGAAGTGCTTAAGCAGTTCATATATGCTTGATTGTTATAGCATACGTAAAGCATCCTGTGTCCTCTTTCCATAGCACCTGATAATGATTGAAGGCCGATGTCATAAGTTCCGCCGTCTCCGCCGAAAGCTATAAAATTTATCTTTTTATCTACAGGAAGTTTACCTTTCTTTTTAAGTGCTTCATATGCGGATTCTATTCCGCTGCATGTTGCAGCAGAATTCTCAAATGCACTATGGAACCACGGCATTTCCCATGCAGTATAAGGAAATATTGTTGTTGCTACTTCAAGGCAACCCGTCGCGCAAGTAACAACTAAAGGTTTGGGTGCGGCTAAAAGCACTTGTCTTGCGGCAATACTCGCGCCGCATCCCGAACATAATCTATGTCCGCCTGACAGTAAATCTTTTTCTTTGGCTAATTCTTTTAAGCTCGGCATTGTTTAACCACTCCAATTATGTAGAAATATAATTGAAATAAATTGAAATACCATAGAAATACCTTGTATCTTTGTGTCTCTCTATCGTATTTCCACATATTTCTACCTTATTTCCATGTATTTCCATTTTTAATTTATATTATTCCCTCACCCCTATGTAATTAATCAGGTTTTCTACTTTTCCTGTTGTTACGATTTTTTCCAAATCTTTATAAACATTTTCAATATCTTCGACAAAAATATCTCTTCCGCCCAAACCGTAAACGTAATTGACCGCTTTAGAATTATTTCCATGAGTATATAAAGCGGACGAAATTTCCGTAAATAAAGGAGCAGTATAAGCGTTTACTCCGGCCGAGCGGTCCAAAATGGCGACCGCTTTTAATTTTGACAGAGCTTCGCTTATTTCTTTTGCGGGGAAGGGCCTAAAAACGCGGATTTTCAAAAGCCCTACTTTCTTTCCCTGTTTTCTTAAGTTATTTACCGCGGCTTTTGCAGTACCCGCCGTAGAGCCGATGACTACTATTGCAGTTTCCGCATCTTTCATCATATATTCTTCAAAAAGTCCGTAACTACGCCCAAAAGTTTTTTTAAATTCTTCGGAAATTTTCATAATAACAGGCATAACATTGTTCATTGCTTCTATCTGTGAACGCTTGTGTTCGAAATAATAATCCGTAAAATCTATCGCCCCGATTGTTATAGGATGTTCAATATCTAATAGTGGATGAACAGGTTTATATTTACCGATAAAATCCTGAACTTCTTTGTTATCAAAAGTTTCTACCGCTTCCATGGCGTGGCTGATAATAAAACCGTCTATCGTTACCATGATGGGCAATAGGCATTCTTCGGCGATTCTTACTGCCTGAATGAGTGAGTCGTATGCTTCCTGCGAATTTTCGCAGTAAATTTGTATCCAACCCGAGTCCCTTGCTCCCATAGTATCGGAATGGTCGGCATGGATGTTAATCGGCGCGCTCAAACTTCTGTTCACTTCGGGCATAACGATCGGAAGACGAAGCGCTGAGGCGATATACAGCATCTCCCACATCAATGCCAAACCTTGAGATGAGGTTGCCGTCATTGCTCTTGAGCCCGCGGCTGACGCGCCTATTGTCGCGCTCATAGCGCTGTGTTCGCTCTCCACTGCCACGAATTCCGTATCAACTTCCCCGTCCGCCACATATTGTGAAAATATCTGAACAATTTCGGTGGCCGGGGTTATAGGATATGCTGCTACAACGTCGGGATTTATCTGTTTCATAGCATATGCCATGGCTTCGTTCCCTGTTATCGCAAGTTTTTTTCGCATCTGCTCCTCTTTTTCAGAATACAGAAATCAGAATTCAGATGTCAGATTTTTCTGTTTTCTGTCCTCTGTTGTTTATCATTTCGTTTCTTTTTCCGATACCATCTTGATTGCCTTTTCAGGTTTGACGGGACATTCCTGGCTGCAGATACCGCAACCTTTGCAGTGTTCCAAATCTATTCCCGCAACTTTGCCGTCTTTAAGAATTATGGAGGAATCGGGACAGTAAATCCAACATCTCAAGCAATTGATGCATTTATCTTTGTTCCATACAGGGCGGATGTTTCTCCAGTCACCTGTCTTATATTTCTTGGCTGTGCCGCCTTCGAGTATGGCTCCGCCTATAGGCAGTTGTTTCCATCCTTCCGGTTGTTTTTTATCACTCACCCTTTACCTCCTCGTAAGCTCTTCTAATCGCCTTAATATTGCCCTCTATAAGCTCCGGTTTTGTTCTGAATTTTTTTTCTAATTTTTTTCTTGTATCTTCAAGGACGCTTTCTATGTCCAACAACCCGCTGACCTTTATAAGTGCGCCCAACATCGGAGTATTCGGAATTTCTTTTCCCAAAGTGTTCTTTGAGATTCCGGACGCATCGACGCTAAAGATTTTCTTTCCGCTGATTCCCATTTCTTTTCGTATTTCGGAGGGAGTAAGAGGAGTATTAATGATAATTATCCCGTCATCAGAAAGTCCTGCCGTAACATCGACGGTTGCCGTAAGAGTCAGGTCGAGAATTGCGACTATATCCGGGGAAGTTACTCCGCAGTGGACTGTGATGGGTTCGTCGCTTAAGCGGTCAAAGGATTGCACGGGCGCGCCCATCCTTTCCGGCCCGTATTCGGGAAAGGCCTGTATGAATTTACCCGAGCCCATTGCCGCATCCGCAAACAGAAGCGCGGCCGTCTTTGCTCCCTGCCCGCCTCTTCCGTGCCACCGTATTTCAACCATTTTTTTTATCATTTTAGTTTTCCCAAATTAAAACAAAAAAATAGCCCTTCTGGATGATTTTAAAGATTTTTATATTTTATTCTTCGATAATCGTTATCGCTTCAACGGGGCAATCATCGACCGCATCTCTTACGCAGTCTTCATGTTCAGGAGGTATTTCATCGACTACAACTTGAGCAATATCGTCCGTGAGTTCGAAAACTTCAGAGCAATTATCTGAACACAAACCGCATCCTGTGCAGAGTTCCTCGTCTACTTTTATTTTCATTTCTGACTTCCTCCTTTTAATGATTTTAAAGATTACAAAATTTTAGGGAATTTAACAAATAGAATTCTTTAAGTCAAGCCCCGTTAGAAATTTAAAAGACCTGTGTATCTATTTTCACTAAGCATAGTCTGCAATGCTGTGTAATAATCATCAGGCATTATATTAAATTTCTAACGGGGCAAGCCCGATTTTTAATCTGTTAATCAATATTTAAAAGACCTGTGTATCTATTTTCACTAAGCATAGTCTGCAATGCTGCGTAATAATCATCAGACATTATATTAAATTTCTAACGGGGCAAGTTCAATAATAAATATATGATTACACCGATTAGAAATACGAGATTACACAGATTACCTAAATCTTTAATCGGCGTAATCTTTCATAAATCTGCGTAATCAAGGATAGGTTTATTTTTAAATCCTATCCTTTAAAATAATCCAACCCCATTGCCTTTTTAACAAGATGCAATGTTTTTTGCGCTTCCGCTTTGGTTTTTTTATTTCCTTCAGCCAGTATCTCTTCTACAAGTCCTTTCTTGTTTTCAAACTTGTTTCTTCTTTCTCTTATCGGGTCCAAAAAATCGTTAAGAGCTTTAGTCAATTTTTGTTTTACTTCCACATCCCCTACAGAGCCTTTTTTATATCTTTTTTTCAAATCTTCGATTTCTTGTTTGTTTTTATTGAAAGCGTCGTGATATATAAAGACGGGATTTCCTTCCACGTGCCCCGGGTCTGTCGGGTGAATTCTTGAGGGGTCGGTATACATTTTTGTGATTTTCATTTTTACTGTCTCGGGCGAATCCGAAAGATATATGCAGTTATCCAGCGACTTGCTCATTTTCGCTTTGCCGTCGGTTCCAACTAATGTGGCGACGTCTCCTATTAATGCTTCGGTTTCGGGGAAAACCTGCCCGTATAAACCGTTAAACCTTCGGGCGATTTCCCTTGTAAGTTCCACATGCGACTGCTGGTCTTTACCTACGGGAACGAGATTTGCCCTTACGATTAAAATATCAGCGGCCTGAAGCACCGGATATCCCAAAAGCCCGTAAGAGGGATTTTCTATTTTCAAATCCCTGATCATATCTTTTAGGGTGGGAATTCTTTGCAGTCTTGATATACTTACCAGCATAGAAAAAAGAAGCGTGAGTTCCGAGATTTCCTGTATTTTTGACTGCACAAAAACCGTGGATTTTTTAGGGTCTATTCCCACCGAGAGATAATCCAAAACCATTTCTTTGATGTTCGCAGGCACTTCGCTTATGCTTCCCGACTCGGGTTTTGTGGTAAGGGTGTGCAAGTCGGCGATTATGAAAAAGCACTCATAATCTTCCTGCAGTTTTACCCTGTTTCTTAAACTGCCCACATAATGCCCTAAGTGCAGTTTTCCCGTAGGGCGGTCACCGGTCAATATTCTTTGTCGCATATTAATTCTCTGCTTAAGTTTCGGATTATATCAACCCCGTAAAATTCATAATAACACAGTAAAATAATTTTTCAAACCTTGAATCTTAATTCTATGTGTTGCACCCATTTTATTATGAATTAACGGGGCAAGTGTATCACTTTTAACAATATAGAAGTTGAATCTCTGCAATCTATAGCATAAAATCGCTGTAATCACATAATATAGTAGATATAAAAGATATAAAAATGATAACACAAAAAGGATTAGCTAATTTTTATCACGAATTTGGCACACTGGTTAATGCCGGCGTAAATGTTCTCCAGGCGCTTCGTTCCCTGGAAAATTCCACAGTAAATTTCCAGTTAAAGGGTATTATTCGCGGCGTCAGGACGGAAATTGAAAAAGGCGCAACTTTGACCCAAGCAATGGGAATTTATCCCCATGTTTTTTCTTCGCTGCAACTTAGAATTATAGAAATAGGGGAAAAATCCGGTAAATTAGACAAGAGCCTTTTTAGAATCGGGGATAATCTCGACCGCAACTACAAAAATCAGACAAAATTGATGCTCGGTTTTATATATCCTGTGCTTCTTATCCATGCCGTAATTTTTATTCCCGCAATTCCCACCCTTTTCCTTGAAGGTTTTGCTCCATTTTTGAAGACAGTTTTAGGAAGGTTGACCTTATTATATGGTTTTTTCCTGCTTATATTATTGATAGTAAAGATTTCCAATAGAAATTTCGGGCTACGAAAATTTTTCCAGTATATTTTCGGCTGCGTGCCAGTAATAGGTCCGTTGATAAAAAAACTTGCAATAGCCCGTTTCATGTGGAATTTGAGCGCGCTGCATAGCGCGGGAGAAAATATGGTCAGAGCCGTGCAGATTTCCGCGGACGGCTGTGGCAGCATACCCATCGCAAATTCCATTTTAAAAATTCTTCCCGATATCGAACGCGGAGGAAATTTGACGTCGGCATTTACAAAGGTAAGGTATTTCCCCAGCCTTGTTATCGAAATGCTGTCCGCCGGTGAAGAGAGCGGAAAAATCGATGATATGCTTGACAAGATAGGCAAGTATTACGAGGAAGAAAGCGATGCCACCATAAAAAGAATCGTCGTAGTCGCGCCCTTCTTGGTATATCTTGCGGTTGTATTGTATATTGCTTCTATAATTATCCGTTTTTGGACAGGCTACTTTAATCAGATTAATTGCCTTTTTTAATAGGAATGTAGTTCCGTTAGGACTTAGAAATGGAAAACAAAAGAAATTCTAAAGTCTTGGGTATTCAAACCTCCACTTTAGTCTGGAGTGTAGCGATAATAGACGGGGAAAAACTGCTCGGCGAATACACATTTGATTCTTACGAGCGGCTCTCGAAAATATTGGTCCCGTCAATAGATGAATTAGGAAAGAAAATCGGCATAAAAAAAGAAGATTTGGACGGCATAGCCGTTACAAAAGGTCCGGGGCTATTTACCGGAAGCAGAATGGGCATGTCCGTCGCGAAAGGGTTGGCCATGGGGCTGGATATTCCGCTGGTAGGCATATCAACGATGGATGCTCTCGCGGATAATCTTTCTTACTGCAATTATCAGATTTGCCCTTTGATTTCTTCGCGAGGACAACCTGCCCGCTTCGACGCTAAGCAAGCAGGCGGGGATGTATATTCGGCAATATATAAAATTTCCGGCAAGAATGTTAAAAAAACAGAAAAAGAAGCGGTTTTCGATATTGAACAGCGGCTAAAAAAAATAAATAAACCGACAATATTTGTCGGAGAAGCCGCATTAAGGCATAAGTCTTTGATAAAGAAAAAACTTGGCAGTTTGGCTTTATTTGCTCCGCTTTCTCTAAATTATATAAGGGCTTCTGATATCGCTTTTATGTCGCGTGATAAAATAAAGAAAGCGGGCAAGTTTTCGGCTTTGACTTTAAAAGCGCAATACTTAAGACCCGGGGTAGACCCCGTAAAGAGATTTAAATAAGTTGCGTGAAAATATTATATAGTGTGATAATTACTTGTCTAGTTAAGGAATATTTAGTGGTTTTAAAAATCTCTAAACCCGTTGAAAATTTATTTTCTTACGGGTCTAACGGGGCGAGTCCCGTAAAAAAGAAAAGGAAATAACAATGAAAAATGTCTATTCGCAGTCCGTAAAATTACACAAAAAATTAAAAGGTAAACTTGAGATAATTTCCAAGAAGCCTCTTAAAACAAAAAACGATTTATCTCTATTATATACGCCGGGCGTAGCGCAGCCTTCCAACGAAATCGCAAAAGATAAGCATAAATCTTATCTTTACACCGGCAGAGGAAATCTCGTTGCCGTTGTCTCCGACGGGTCAGCTGTCTTGGGCTTGGGCAATATCGGCGCCGAAGGCGCAATGCCCGTTATGGAAGGCAAATGCCTTCTATTTAAAGAACTTGCCGGTGTGGATGCTTTCCCTATTTGTTTGGACACACAGGACGTGGACGAAATCTGCGAGTGCGTAAAACATCTCCAGCCGAGTTTCGGCGGCATAAATTTGGAAGATATTTCTTCTCCGCGCTGTTTTCTGGTCGAAGAAAAATTAAAAAAGACATTAAGTATTCCCGTATTCCATGATGACCAGCACGGAACCGCAGTCGTGGTATTTGCCGCACTAATTAATGCATTAAAACTGACGATGAGAAAAATTTCGCAGGTTAAGGCAGTTATCAACGGTGCAGGCGCCGCAGGCATTGCAATTGCCAAATTTTTACTTAGTGCAGGAGTAAAAGATGTTTTATTATGCGATAGAAACGGAATTATCTATGAGGGTAGAAAAGAAAATATGAATTTCATCAAAGAGGAAATCGCTAAAATTACAAATAAAAACAATTTAAAAGGCAGCTTAAAAGATGCTATGCGTTCAAGCAATTTGTTTATCGGTGTTTCTGCATCCAATTGCGTAACAGGTGAAATGATTAGAACAATGGAAAAAGACCCGATAATATTTGCGATGTCAAATCCGATTCCCGAAATAATGCCCGATGAGGCAAAAAAAGCGGGCGCAAGAATAATCGGCACAGGCAGGTCTGATTTTCCGAACCAGATAAATAATGTTTTGGGTTTTCCGGGAATTTTCAAAGGCGCTTTCAAAGTAAGAGCAAGCGCAATAAACGAAGAAATGAAACTTGCCGCTTCATATGCAATTGCTTCTCTTATCCCGAAAAACAAATTAAGCGAAGATTACTTTATTCCGTCGCCTTTAGATAGAAAAGTTGCCGTGAAAGTTGCCCAAGAAGTTGCGAAAGCCGCTATGAAAACGAAAGTTAATAAAATAAAATAGATTTCAGCGATTAAATGACAAAAGGATTCCAGCAATTATTTTTTATAATCTGTGTAATCGTTTTTTATAATCTGTGTAATCATTAATTAAAAAAGATGATAAAATTTCGTTCAAGGCCGAAATTCAAAAACCCGATATTGATTGCCGCGTGGCTCGGCATGGGCGAAGTAGCTTTTAAAACAGCCGAATATATGATGCAGAAACTGCAAATGAAAGAATTTGCGGAGATTCCTTCTGATAATTACTCGCCGCCAACAGCGATAAGCGCAAAAGGCAGTATTATTCAACCCCCGTATTTCCCAAAGAGCAGATTTTATTACTATAAAGACGCAACTTCCAAAAACGATATAATCCTGTTTCTCGGTGAAGCCCAACCCTCGTCTTCCAGACAATATGAACTCGCCCGGGAAATCGTCGCATTTGCGAAGAAGAAAGATGTTCGATTCATATACACTCTTGCCGGAATGCTCATCTACGAAGAAAAAAGAGAGGGGCTGAGGGTCTGGGGCGTTGGGACAGACCTAAAAACAATCGATAAATTAAACGCATACGGTGTAAGGCCCATGAAAGAAGCGTATATAAGCGGACTGAACGGACTGCTTCTGGGCGTGGCAAAAGAAGCCGGGATAAGCGGCGCGTGCCTTCTTGCGGAACTTCCGTTTTACGCGATACAGATAGAATATACCCCGTCCTGCCTCGTTGCGCTTGAGGTTTTGGCGAGCATGATACATATCAAAATAGATATGAAAGAAATGGAATCCGCCGCCGCCGATTGCAAAAGACAAATAGAGCGGCTGATAGACCACGTAAGGCAGTCCCTGCTCGCGGAAGAGGAAGGGGCAGGGGAATTAGAAGGCGAAGAAGAAGACGTCGCGAAAAAACTGGAAAAAGAATTGGGCATAACATCGGAAATCCCCGCTCACATAAAAAATAGAATAGAAAAACTCTTTGATCTCGCTAAAAAAGACACCACAAAAGCCTATGAACTAAAAGCGCTTCTGGATAAATGGGAACTCTTCAAACACTACGAAGATAGGTTTTTGGATTTATTTAAGAAAGAAAATCAGTAGGGGTTAAAACGTTTCCGATAGTTTTTGAGCCGCTCGTTGCAGTTGAGAGTTACTCAAAGCCAAGACTTTCTTTTTTACCGCTCTTGAGAAGTATTCTTTCTCGGTCTTAGTTAATTTCTCTCCCCGGAGTTTCTTTAAAAATAATTCTTTTTGCTTGGGAGAAAAAACATGAGATAAAGCATATTCAAGGCCCAACTCGTCTTTTTCTGAAAGAAGCTCATTTAGTTTTTTTGCCGCCGCCTTGCTGAAATAATTTTCAAACACAGTTTTTAGTCGCTCTGCAGACATTTCTTTGCCGGCGACATTGAGATTGGCATTATCCTTGAGTTTCTCTAAAAAAACAGCAAACTCATTTTCCTTATCTTGCGAAAGCGATTTATAAAATTCGTCAACCCAGGGAAATTGCAGGTTGAAAAATTTATAAACCGCAAGCGACATAACCATAAGTGAATCAAAAGATGATTTATCGGAAGGGTTTAATAGCAACTTATTGACTTCCTCATAATTAAATAAACCTTCTTTAGCGCTATTGGCTAATACCACAGGAAATCCTTCCCAAAAACGAAGGTCTTGTGACCTCACCATGTCCGTTAAGGTTGAATTTGCATTTCGGGTTTCTTCAGTATTAAACATAGGAAAACCCAACTCGCCCACCCTCTTTAAAAGTTCATCATTTCCCATCGGTCAACCCTTCTTTCTTTAGAATATTTAGAAAATGCTCAAAATTCTTAATTACCTTATCTTCCGAAATATCAAAAGATGCCGTTTTTCTAAAACGCTCTTCCAACCGGTTTAAATCTATATCTTTTTTCTTACTTTTCACCAAAAGTAAACAATCTTCTGTATCTATCGATGCGGCCCTGAACAACTTAGTTATAATAATGTCATAATAATTCAAAATTCCCAGATAAATTCTGTTAAACTCCTTCACAAAAATATGATTGCCTTTTTCCAAGGGCGATTCCAACAGTTCGGTAGTATGCACGCTTTTTCCTCTGAATAAATCAAATATAAAACCGTCATCTCTTTTCCATCCCCAACCGCTTGCAGATTTATAACCTAACTGTTTCAACATGCTTGTAAGATGCGCATGTTCGTATACATTCGGCACTATAAGGTCAATATCTTTGGTGGACGGCTTTACGCCCAAAAGCGTAAGCGCAGTTCCGCCGCAGGCAATTAGATGGACTTTCCTTTTTAGGAAACTGTCCCAAACCGCAATCCTATCCAATAATCCTTGTTTGTCTATTTTATATTCCATACAATTATTTGTATATATTCATACAATTTTATGTATGAAATTATACAATATAGTTTTATATTTGTCAAGAGGATAGCAATTCTAATACCTATCTAAAACGCAACATACTGCTCGGCTTTTTTGATTAACTTGTTGTACCTTCCTAAACCTTCAAGAGAACGGAGCTTTGTTCCGTTTTTTCGCGATGCAAGTATCCGTCCTATCATCACTTGTCCAAGTCCCGGAACACGAAGCAGGCGGTATTTATCGGCTTTGTTTATATTTACGGGGAAGAATTCCGGATGCTTTCTTGCCCACATTTCTTTCGGGTCGAAAGCAAGCGACAAATTCCCGTTTGCATCAAGAGGAATTTCATCGGCAGAAAAACCGTATTTACGTATAAGCCAGTCCGTCTGATAGAGCCGGTGTTCGCGTGTTAAAAGGTCGCTGTTGGCAATACTTGAATATTCACCCGGAAGTTCGGGCGAACCCGCGCCGCGTTGGTAGGCGCTGAAATAAATACGGCTTAATCCCAGATTTTTATATAAGTTCCACGAATAGCCGATAATATCTTTATCTGTTTCCTCTGCCGCGCCTACAACAAACTGTGTTGTCTGTTTAACCCTGCTGTAAGCGGAGCCCGGCGCAGTAAGCCGGCTGATTAATTGCATCGGTCTGATAATATCATTAGTGTAATTTTTGGTAGTGGTCAAAGCCCTGAAATTATTTTCACCTGCGGTTTCGATGTTAAGCGACACGGCGCTTGCAAGTGAAATGCTCTGGCGTATGGCCGCGTCGGACGCGCCGGGAATAATTTTTAAATGTATATATCCTTTAAAATGCGCCCGCCTCAGATTAAGCGCCACGCGGTTAATGCGCTCCATTGTCTCATCAGGGCTCTTGGTTACCCCGCTTGACAGGAAAAGTCCGCTTACTCTCGAAGCTCTATGATAGGAAAGAAAAGTTTTTGCCAACTCCTCCGGGTTTAATGAACAGCGACGAGTATCCGTTCCGACCCTAAGCGGACAGTACTTGCAGTTGTTGATGCACTCATTAGAAAGTAGCGTCTTAAAAAGATAAGTGTATCCGCCTTGAGGAAGCGTAACAGGATATATCCATTTATTATCCCCGGAACGCTTGCGGTGCTCATCCTGTTTAGTCCCGCAGGCGCAGGCAAGGTCGTATTTGGAATCCTGCGACAGTATCGCAAGTTTTTCCGTAGTATCGGGCGTTTTTTTAATTAGCATTTTAAACTCAATCGCGCATCGTAAAAAACAAAAAACCCTCGCCGCGAACGGCGAAGGTTTTACTTTTTTTAACGTCCGGGATTTATTCCTTCCAACTCGGGACGGTTGGCGCACCAGAACAAAGTTCAATGCGCCACTTCGTATTTTTTAATTGTTAATTTAGCATAATTATTTTATTTGTCAATGGGTTTTTGGGTTTATTTAAGAAGGAGGATCGGTAGGGGAATTCCATATTTCAGCAGTTTTCTTCATATCTGTAAAATGATTGATTATGTAATCCTTAGAACTATAATCATAATATATGACACATGCCTTTCGGGGAAAATCCCCGGAAAAATATGCCATAGCAATTTTTATTTTTCCTTTATCTTTTTTGGGTATACTTATCTCAAATACACCAATTGATTTAGCAAATCCATCCCTTGCAATAAAGAAATTTGGTTCATTAAAAGTGAAAATTTTCTGTTTGGAATCTTTTAATATAAGATCCTTCCAGTTATCAATATAGTAGATGTAATCCAGATTCCCTATTTTTGTTTTCATATGGGGATTAAGAGATATATTTACTTTATTAGTGCATACAATTGTAAAAAACAAGGAATGCGAATCATTATTGCCTTTATTATTTAAACTTAGAACAAAGTCTGTGGGTTCGGAAAAATCCCCCTCATTAAATATGAATGGATATGAACTTTGTACCTGTAATTTTAACTTAACTGTTTTGTTAATTTCGTTAAAATAAAGTTTTAAAGAGATAAAAGCAATTAGTAATGCAAGGATTGTAGCAACTATGTTTAGTCTATCCCATGTATCTTTCTTTGGGAAATTTGTTACCTCAACTTTACTAATAGGTTTATTTCTCATAATTTTTTGAATCGGTATCTTTTGGTTTTCCCACGTACACCACGTACAAAATCAAAGATTTTTACGTGGTTATTACGTGCCATAGCTTTCTTCTTTAAATCTTTCGGCATTTTTTCTATTGCGTAGCGAAGAGAGGTGCGCGGCATAATATCTTTATGTTTCATTACGTAATCAAAAACTTCCTTTTGGTGCGTTCGGCTTGCTTCTTTTAACAGCCATCCGTAGCCCTTGCGGACCATATCGTCTTTGTCTTTCAATAAACTGTCGCAGATTTCGAAAATATCTTTTAAGTACAGCCCTTTTCTTGCGGGAATAATTAAAGCCACCGCGGATGCGCGCCTTACCCATCTGTTTTTGGATTTCGTCCAGATTTTAAGTTCTTTTATAAACTCCGGGTATTTTTCCACAAATTTTCCGATTGTGTGGTTACAGAGGGTGTCGCACTGCGCCCAGTTGCTGACATGGTTTTTGACCCATCTTTCAAAAGTTTTGAAATCCTTGGGCTCGTAATGTTTATGGAGCGAACGCGACCAGTCAAACGCTATAAAAGATTCTTCCATGTATGCCGATTGCAGGAATTTTTCGCAGGCGGCGAATATATTTTTTTTGGGTTTGTGTTTTATGAGATGAAAATGTTCTTTTGCTATCTTTGCGACGAGAGGAGTTCTTACGCCGTGCAGTTTGATTTTCTCTTTGAAAAATCTCTGCGCCGCTTGTCTTGTTTTTGCATCTGCGTGTTTTTTCAGCTTACTGCGGATTTCAGAGATAATATTATCCATTGGTCAGTCCTCCTTTGGAATTGGTGATATTATAACAAATGTCTTTTTAAATATTACACAGTATAGCGGATAAATTGACAACAGTTATCTATTCTGGAAAAATACGTCCTGAAGTAAATAAAGGTTAACAACGGTTAAAAAACAGTTAACAAAAGGTTAATAATGGTTACAAGATATTTCCGCAACCTTTATTAACCCATATTAACCTCTATTAACTTATGTTAACCTAAAGTTATGGAGAGATGGCTGAGCGGCTTAAAGCGTCCGATTCGAAATCGGATTTCCTGTAAGGGAACGGGGGTTCAAATCCCTCTCTCTCCGCCACGTAATAAATTTCTACGAAATTTAAACGTGGCTTTTATTGCCATGTTAAAAACGAAGTTTTTTTACGTGGCAGTCGCGTGTAAATTGCATAGCAATTTATTACGCGACGCCATAACCAAGATGTTTTATTATACTTACGTTTTACAAAGCCTTAAAGATCAAAGTTTCTATATAGGTTATACGTCCAATTTGGAAAAACGTCTTGAAGAACATAACGGCGGTTGCTCAATGGCGACGAAGCCTCGCAGGCCATACAAATTGATTTACTATGAGGCTTTTTGGGATAAAAAAGACGCTAAAGACAGAGAAATTTATCTCAAAAGTGGCTGGGGAAGAAGAAGTATAAAGAAGTTATTAAAGAACTATTTGAGTTAACATGTACAAACTATATACGCCCCGATAGCTTAGTTGGATAGAGCGTTTCCCTGCGGAGGAAATGGTGGCCGTTCGAATCGGCCTCGGGGCACCAAAACAGCATTCGCTTTGCTCATGCTTATGATTGCAAAAAAGCGAGATTACACAGATAAACCAAATCTTTAATCGGTGTAATCTTTCAGAAATCTGCGTAATCATAATTTACTGGAGAAGTGGCTGAGCGGTTGAAAGCGGCGGTCTTGAAAACCGTTAGACTCGTAAGAGTCTCAGGGGTTCGAATCCTCTCTTCTCCGCCACGTAATAAATTTCTGCGAAATTTAGACGTGGCTGTCACGTTTGAATTGCAGAGCAATTCATTACGTGACGCCTAAAAATTAATGGATAAACCCATAAAAACTTATCCGACCATAGGTTGCTGCGGACTTGATTGCGGCTTGTGCCCGAGATTTTATACGGTAGGTCCTTCAAGGTGCCCCGGCTGTGCCGGCCCTAATTTTTTCAAGAAGCACCCGTCCTGTTCGTTTATAACCTGTTGTGTCAAGAAAAAGAATCTTGAAGTTTGTGGCCAGTGTTTTGAATTTCCGTGTTCCAAATTCAAAAGCGCCGAAGAATATCAAAAGTTGCAGGATTCTTCTTCTTATCCTCCTGATAAAAAAATTCTGCAGAATTTGAAATTCATAAAAAAATACGGAATTGAAAAATTCATGGTACAACAGAAAAGCCGCATTAAGTTACTGGAGACAATGATAGCCGATTTTAACGACGGCAGGTCGCGGAGTTTTTTCTGCAGGGCGGCGGCTTTGCTGGATTTAAAAATCCTGAAAAGTTCATTAGACAAAGCATCGCAAAAAATCAAAACAGATAAAATCGTGCGAACTGATGTTAAAAAGAAAGCGAGAATTCTGAAAGAAATCATTAATGAATTTACCGCTAAATAGAACTGTAAATTATTACTTCTGCTTCCCGAAGCCGACCTTTGCTTTGATATCTTGTAAAATAGCATAAAATCAATAAAAAATGGTAAAAAATGGCTAAAAATGCCCAAAAATTAGCGTTTTTTGCGTATTTTTGTTGATTTTTATTTAAAAATGTGTTATTTTATGCATAAATTTAATCGGAACATAGTTCCGATTACCCCGCAGAGTATCCCGACGTAACGTCGGGATGGTTTACGTTGCAGGGGTAATCAAATAAAGTTTATATGAATTATGAATTTCGCAGGAAAAGGATAGTAAAAAAGTTAAAACGGGAAGGTTTGGACTTATTTTTAACACGCCATCCGGCAAATGTTCGTTATTTGTGCCCTTCTTTTAAGGGAGAAGGGACGCTTTTGATTACTAAAAACGGGACTTTTTTGTTGGTGGATTCGCGATATATAGCGCAGGCAAAACTTGAGATTGAAGGCGAAGAAAATGTCAAAATCGCGGAAATGAGAAAACCTTTCCTAAAAAGTTTGCTGAAATTATTCGCTAAAACGGCCGTAAAAAGTGTAGCTTTTGAAATTGAATATACTACCTATGCATTTTTCAAGATACTTGAGAAAAATTGTAAAGGAATTCACCCCGTTAGAAATAGGTCACCTTTGGGTGACCGTACGGAAATGCCGAAGGCACTTCCTATTTCTAACGGGGTAAAACTTCACCCGGTAAAAAATTGGGTTGAAAATTTAAGGATAATAAAAGACGATGAGGAAATTTCTTATATCCGCCGCGCCTGCAATATCGTCGATAAGGTTTTGGGGGAAATTTTCAAAAATATTAAATGGGGCAAGACGAGTGAGTTGGAGTTGGAGAATGAAATTGAATACAGATTTAAAAAAGAAGGTTCCGGTCATTTGCCTTTCAAACCCATTGTGGTCGGCGGGGGCAGGGCGTCTTTCCCTCATGCTCATCCGACAGATGAAAAGTTAAAGGAAAAAGAATTCGTGATTGTGGATTGCGGCGCAAGTTTTGAAAGTTACGCCTGCGACTTGACACGAACCATAGGTAAAAATATAATGGACGCGGAGAAAAAAGATATATATAACCTTGTTTTGAAAGTCCAAGAAACCGCAATAAGCAATATCAAGCCAGGGGTTAAAACTTCCGATTTATGTAAATTGGTGCGCGAGATGTTTTGGGAGAAAGATGTCGCGCAATTTTTTATTCACGGGCTTGGGCACGGTGTAGGGCTGGATATACACGAGGCGCCAACGCTTTCTTCGCACGGAAGTATAAGACTGAAAGAAGGGATGGTAATAGCAATAGAACCGGGAATTTATATTCCCAATAAATACGGAGTGAGGATAGAAGATACGGTGTTGGTTACTTCAAAGGGAAGTGAGGTGCTTACCCGCTTATCTAAAAGTGATTGGCAGACGGGCCTGCCTGTTTGCAGTGGGCAGGTTTCTTCTTAAAAAATATTATGGAAACCAGAAACGTTGTTCCCAATCAATTTACAAGAGGCATGTTTGTTTTTTACAACGGCGGAATTTTTACTGTTATCGATTTTCAGCATATCAAAGTAGCCCAACGCAGAGCTACTATGTCGGTTAGGATGAAAAATATAGTTACGGGCAAGGTTTTGGAGCCGAGTTTAAGGTCTGACGAAATAATGCAGCAGGTTATAGTGGAAGACAAAGAGGTGATATATCTTTACTGCGACAGAGACCTTTTCCATTTTATGGAAACTGAAACCGGCAGAGAAATTTCTCTTCCTGCCGAAAAAGTCGGCGACCAAAAATTTTATATGAAAGAAGGGGATACAGTTTTTATCGCTTTAAGCGGGGGAGAACCCATCACATTAGAACTTCCCGTCTCAGTCGGACTTAAAATAACAGAAACCCCCCCGGGATTCAGGGGAGATACCGCAGCAGGCGGGTCGAAACCCGCAACTTTGGAAACAGGTCTTACCATTAAAGTGCCCCTTTTTGTAAAAGAAGGGGAGATAGTAAAAGTGGATACTCGTACCGGCGAGTATTTAGAAAGGGTGAAATAATGGACCTAAAAGAATTAAAAAAGATTATCACGATTTTTCAGAAGGCGAAGATTGCGGAGTTGGAAGTAGAAAGTAAAGATGGAGTAAGATTTAAATTAAAAAAGGAAGTAAAGGAGAGGCAAACCCCGCCGCGAAAAGAAACCCCTATAGAAGTTATCACCGTTCCCGTGCAGTCTTCGGAACAAAAAGCGCAGCCCGCCCCGGAAGTTAAGCCGAAAGAGAACATGCATGAGATTGTTTCTCCGATGATCGGAACTTTTTATACTGCTCCTGCGCCGGATGTTCCGCCTTTTGTGGAAGTGGGCCAGGAAATCAAAGAAGATGATTCGGTGTGCATTATAGAAGCGATGAAAATAATGAACGAAATAAAGGCGGAAGTTAAGGGCAAGATTGTGAAAGTTTTGGCCGAAAATGGAAAACCCGTTCAATTCGGGCAGCCGCTATTTTTGGTTGAACTCTCACCTAAATAAGTAGAAAGGAGAGAGTAGCAAGTAGAGAGAAATAAACAAAATAAATATTGTTCTCTATTTTGCCGCCTCTAAAAAAATGTTTTCAAAAGTGCTTGTAGCGAACCGGGGTGAAATAGCCATAAGAGTTATAAGAACTCTGCGCGAGATGGGGATCCGCACCGTTGCTGTATATTCTCAGGCCGACAAGGATTCTCTGCATACCAAACTTGCCAGCGAATCCATATGTATAGGTTCTGCCGCCGCTTCGGAAAGTTATCTTAACATGGCGGCTATAATTTCAGCCGCAGAAATAACGAATGTCGAAGCTATACATCCGGGATACGGATTTTTAGCGGAGAATGCGCATTTTGCCGATGTGTGCTCTTCCTGTAATATAAGTTTCATAGGGCCTTCCGCGGAAGCTATAAGACTGATGGGCGATAAAGTTCAGGCAAGAAAAATTATGAAAAAAGCCGGGGTGCCTACTATTCCCGGAAGCGATGATGTGGTAAATAATAAAGATGAAGCGTTAAAAATCGCAAGAAGAATCGGGTATCCTGTTATTATAAAGGCCGCAAAAGGCGGCGGCGGCAAAGGCATGAGAATAGCGTATAATGACGGTAAACTGGTTTCTTTGTTTATCGCCTGCCAAAGAGAAGTGGAAGTTGCTTTCGGAGATGCGAGCCTTTATATAGAAAAATATATGCCGGGTTCCCGCCATATAGAAGTCCAGGTTCTTGCGGATAAAAGGGGCAATATGCTCACTCTCGGAGAGAGAGATTGTTCTATCCAAAGAAGATACCAGAAATTATTGGAAGAATCCCCTTCTCCTGTTGTGGGCAATAAGGAAAGAAAAAAACTTTTTAAATATGCGGCAGAAGCGGTTAAAGCCATAAACTATACTAATGCCGGAACAATCGAATTTCTCATGGATAAAGGGGGAAGATTTTATTTCATGGAAATGAATACGAGGCTTCAGGTGGAACATCCCGTAACTGAGGTTGTTTATAGCATTGATATAGTGAAGGAGCAAGTCCGCATTGCTTCGGGAGAACTTATAAGATATTCTTCCAATTCGGTTCAGCCTAAAGGATGGGCTATAGAGTGCAGGATAAATGCGGAAGACGTGCAAGCCGATTTTTTGCCTTCTCCCGGAAAAATAACTGAACTTCGACTGCCGGGCGGGCCGTTTGTAAGAGTGGACACGCATATTTATGATGGATATAACACTCCCCCCTATTATGATTCTTTATTGGCGAAAGTAATCGCGTGGGGAAGAGGCAGAAACGAAGCCATGGCACGCATGAGAAGAGCTTTGGATGAATTTAATATAGAAGGCATAAAGACAACGATACCGTTTCATAAGCAACTGATATCGCATCCGCTTTTTATTAAGGGAGACGATTACTCGGAACTTCTTGATAAGATTTTGGTAAGACAAAAAAAGGTAACTGGGCTATAAAGCCTTCGCCGTTGAGGCGAGGACAAATAGTAAAGGGAGGTAAAAATGAGGATATACAACGGTTTAATGTTGGTTTTGGCTACGGTTGTTTTTATAATGCTGGGTGTGAGCATGATTTTGTTTAGTTTAGACGTTATCACTATAGATACTTTGGCTAAACAGCACAATCTAAAGATTCTTGCTACCGGCATCGTTTTCATAATTTTAGGAATTTTGGAAATAATTATAGCGGTGAAGAATTTAAATAAAATGCCCGTGGTAGCATTCAGCAATCCGCTGGGAGAAGTGCGGGTTGCATATGATGCTTTGGAAGGATATGTCCAAAGTTTAAGCAAGGAAATACATGAAATAAAAGATGCAAAGCCGCAGGTTGTAGCCGGTAGAGACGGCATTGAAATTCATACCCGGTTGGTTGTGGAAAGAGACGTAAATCTTCCTGAGCTTACTGCCAAATTTCAGGATTTGGTTTCAAGATATATCAAAGACGTAATGGGAATAGATAGCATTACATCGATTAAAGTTTATATCCAAAGGATAGCTTCAAGAAAAAGCGTAGATTCCAGGGAAGAGGATTTTTCCGAATCCGAAGATGATAACATATAAATTTATAACGTGGGCAGAATATTAAAAGCATTTATGAATTTATTGAGTCAGATATTTGGATTTCCCGCTCCTATCTAATCCGTAAATATACCTGCCCGCTCCGACGTTACGTCAGAGCAAGCAGGGGAGAGTTATTTAAAAATAAATATATGAAAGAAAAGATTTCTTCTGATATTGCAAAGAGTACGCGCGACATTTTCCCGCTTCTGCCATTAAGAGATATGGTTGTATTCCCCTACATGCTCGTTCCGCTTTTGGTCGGACGAAAAGAGTCCATTAATTCCGTAGATACAGCTTGGGCGGATAAAAGTAAAAAAATAGTTCTTTTGACTCAAAAAAATCCTTCGACAGAAACTATTGAGCCTGAAAATTTATACAAGGTCGGAACGTTGTCGGAAATAATCCAAGTCATAAAAATGGAGGAGGGTTATTTGAAGATTCTTGTCGAGGGAATAAAAAGAGTGAAGATAGAGGCGTTCCGATTTGTTTCGAAAAATGGAGCGGAGCCTCTTAGGGTTGAAGTTTCTTACGAAGAAAGCGGTCAAGAAAAGTTCCTTTCCGATTCATCTTTGCATATCGTAAAAGAAGATTTGTTTATGGCACAGGTAAAAAACGAGTTTAAACAATATTTAAAACTCAACGCCAAAATGGTTTCTCCTAAAATTCCTTTAACCGGGCAGGGAGGAAACGATTATTTAAACTCCATACAACAGGTAGGCACTCCCGGCAAACTTGCGGATATCGTTTGTTCTTACCTTCCGCTAAAAGCCCAGGTTAAACAGCAGTTGTTGGAAATGTTTATTCCCTCCGTGAGATTAAAGAAGGTTTCGGAGCTGTTAAATACGGAAATTGAACTTATACGTGTGGAAGAAAAAATTCACGGGGAAGTTAAGGATAAGATACGCAAGACTCAAAAGGAATTTTATCTGCAGGAGCAGATGAAAGCGATACAAAAAGAATTAGGGAAGGGGGACGACCCCGAACTCTCTTCGCTAAAAAATAAAATACGCAAAAGTGCAATGCCTAAAGAGGTAAGAGAGAAAGCTTTTAACGAACTCGGAAAACTCTCTAAGATGATGAGCATATCTCCCGAGGCGACGGTAGTGAGAAATTATGTGCAGTGGCTGGTAGATATGCCTTGGGGCAAAGGGACAAAAGATAATCTCGACACAAAACGTGCGGAAAAAATTCTAAACGAGGACCATTTCGGATTGGAAAAAATAAAAGAAAGAATTTTAGAATATTTGGCCGTAAGGAAACTTGTCGGCGAACCCAAGGGACCTATTTTATGCTTTGCGGGGCCGCCGGGCGTGGGAAAGACTTCCATTGCTAAATCCATTGCCAGAGCTTTGGGCAGGAAGTTTGTGCGTATATCTTTGGGAGGAGTAAGGGATGAGGCCGAAATTCGCGGACACAGGAGAACGTATATAGGGGCTTTACCCGGCAAGGTAATCCAATCGATGCATAAGGCGGGCAGTAAAAATCCGGTTTTCCTTTTAGACGAGGTAGATAAAATGAGTATGGATTTTAGAGGCGATCCCTCTGCGGCATTGCTTGAGGTGTTGGATCCTGAACAAAACAATCAGTTCAACGACCATTATTTGGATGTAGATTTCGACCTTTCGAAAGTTATGTTTATAACTACTGCCAATACGCCGTACGCAATACCGCATTCCCTTTTTGACAGAATGGAAATTATAGAATTTGACGGTTATTCGGAAGAAGAAAAAAAGCAAATCGCCGTTAAATTTTTGATACCGAAATTGCAGAAAGCGCACGGGTTCAAAGCAGGAGAAATATCGATATCAGACAAAGCGCTCGATAAAATAATAAGATATTATACACGCGAAGCGGGAGTAAGAAATTTGGAGCGCGAACTTTCTGCGGTGTTCAGAAAAATGGCGCGTAGGAAAGTCGAAACAAAAGACAAAAAGAAACTGTTCGTCGACGAAAGGATGGTCGAAAAACTTTTGTTGCCTCCGAAATATCGCCATATGATAGCGGAAGAAAAAGACGAGATAGGAATTGCGATCGGGCTTGCAGTAAGTGAAACAGGCGGAGAAATTCTTCCGATAGAAGCGACGGTTATGGAAGGCAGGGGGAAACTTTCTTTGACCGGACAATTGGGAGAGGTAATGCAGGAATCAGCCCAAGCGGCACTTTCTTATATACGTTCGCACAAAACGAAATTAAAACTTAAGAAAGATTTTTACAAAGACATTGATATTCACGTGCATGTTCCCGAAGGTGCTATCCCGAAGGATGGGCCTTCCGCCGGCGTTGCCATGGCTGTAGCAATGGCCTCGGCGCTGACTAAAAGATGCGTTAGGAAAAAAGTAGCTATGACCGGAGAAATCACTCTAAGAGGTAAGATTCTTCCTGTTGGAGGCATTAAGGGAAAAGTTTTGGCGGCTTATCGCGACGAAATAAGAAATATAATTCTTCCTAAAGATAATGAAAAAGATTTGATAAAAATTCCATCTTATATAAAAAAGAACATTCATTTCTTATTCGTGGAAGAAATAGGGCAGGTTTTTGATAAAATATTTTCATCAAAAACATAAATGGATATCTGTTGTGATTTTTTACTTTTTTTAAAGGCGAACATTTCGCCGATTACTTATGGTCTGCTCATTGTTTTGGTCGGACTTATCTGCTATTTCATTTTTATCCGCCACAAGACACATAAAGAATCAAAAATAGTCCGCATCGTCATAAAGCTTTTACCCCGACGTCTGGCAAAGAGGATAAGAAGAAATGAAATCCGCGCAATAATCAGAGAAAGAAATAAATTTGTTTTAGATAGGTTTGACAGATTAATACAGGGTTGTCCGGTTTTGGATTTCAAAGAAAGTGTAACCTTGAACGAGTTTTTTGACAGGGTTGCGCTCGTTTTAAGCAACAGATTAAATATCGACCATAACAGGATTTGTAAACTTTTGTGGATAAGGGAAAGACATTTTTCGACCGTCATTATTCCGGGGCTTGCAATCCCGCATCTCATAATACCCGGTAAACACATATTCGATATAGTACTGACAAGATGCAGAAAGGGCATCATTTTTAATGACGAAACGCCCCCGGTAAATATAGCGTTTATACTTATAGGAACACGCGACGAACGAAATTTTCATCTTAAAACTCTCGCATCCATAGCGCAAATAGCGCAGGATGAAAAATTTAAAGCAAAATGCATGAAAGCGAAAACAGCCGAGGATTTCAGGAGAGTGATTTTGCTTTCGAAAAGAACCCGTTTCGACATAAATTGATTACCCGCGCACCAGTCCCGAACCACGTTGGATTCGGGACGGTGCGGCCCAGAACCGCATAGGATTCTGGATTTTTGTCCCGCACCTTTATGGTGCGGGAGGTTCGGCTGTAAGGATGTGGAGCTTCAGATGATTAAAGCTATTGTATTGGATTGGGGCGGAGTACTGATAGATAATCCTGTTCCCGGCTTTATGGCTTATTGCTGCCGGTATTTCAAAGTCCCGAAAGAACTTTTTATAAAAACTGCTTCCCAATTTTATGAGGATTTTTCCCGCGGGAAAATTACGGAAAACATATTTTGGGAAAAGGTGTGTTCCCGTTTAAACGTTGCCGAGCCTTCCGTTGATTCCCTCTTAAACGAAGCATTCAAAAGCGTTTATTTTGAGAAAACCGACGTCATATCGTTTGTTTCTTCTTTGAAAAAAGGATATAAACTTGCGCTTTTATCTAATACCGAAATGCCCATGGTTAAGTATTTCCGCGAAAAAAATTATGATTTTTTCGATACAACAGTATTTTCATGCCTTGAAGGAGTAACGAAACCCGACAAAAAAATTTACGGAATAGCATTAGAAAGATTGCAGGTAAAACCTCATGAAGCGGTTTTTATAGACGATAAAGAAGAAAATGTTGTTGCAGCAAAATCCGTCGGAATGAATACTATTCTATTCGGGCAGTTCGAACAGTTCAAAAAAGAGCTGTTGTCTTTGCTGGAATAGATGAAATGAGGTAATTATTGATGCTGTCATTGCGAGCCCGCCAATGCTACAATGGCGGGCGAAGCAATCTTTTATTTAAATTCTGCTTTAAGCAATTTCTCCATATAAGGGAATTTGGAATACAGGATATCTTTTAGCATTTCGTTATTTTCAAGTTTTGGACTTTCTTTCAGCAGATTTTCAGCGTCTTCCCGCGCTTGTTCAAGTAGTTTTAAGTCTTTTAATATATCCCCCAATTTCATTTCCGGGAAACCGTGTTGTTTTGTGCCAAGAATTTCACCCGGGCCCCTGATTTCTAGATCTTCCTGTGCTATTTCAAATCCGTCTTGCGTGGAAGCCATCGCTGAAAGCCGTTTTTTGCCTTCTTCGGTTTTAGGGGTAGAAATGAGAATGCAATATGAATCGTGTTCGCCCCTTCCTATTCGGCCCCTTAGTTGATGAAGTTGCGCCAAACCAAATCTTTCTGCGTTAAGAATAACCATTACCGTTGCGGACGGAATATCTATACCGACTTCTATTAGAGATGTTGCCACAAGGATATCCGTTTTTTTATTGCGAAACTCTTCCATGATTTTTTGTTGCTCGTCTTTTTTCATTCTACCGTGTATAAGCGCAAGTCTATAAGAAGAAAAAACATTTTTCCGAATGGATTCAAAAATTTCGATAGCCGAATTGACCTCTAATGTTTCCGACTTTTCAATGATTGGGGTAACAATAAAAGCTTGCCGTCCTTTGTTTAATTCTTCTTTAACAAAGTCATAGACTTTTTCATTGTCTTTTTCTTCCCTGCCCGCCGAATCTTTAGTGGCGGGGAGCCAAAAGGTCGAAGTTTGCGCTCTTCCCGGCGGCAGTTCATTAAGCGTTGATATATCCATGTCTCCGTATAAAGCTAAAGCAAGCGACCTTGGGATAGGCGTTGCGCTCATTACCAGAATTTCAGGCTGCTCGTGAAATGTTTCAAGAAAGTGCGCTCTCTGCAATACGCCGAATTTATGCTCTTCATCTATCACCGCAAGCCCTAAATTCTTGAATTGAACATTTTCCTCTAGTAAGGCGTGAGTTCCAATTAATACGTCAATTTTCCCTTCTTTGAGGTTTTTGAGAATTTCCTTCCTCTCATTTTCTTTTTGTCCGGATATAATAAGCCCAATTTCCATTCCTAATGGCAGGCAGAATTTTTGCAGCGTGAAATAATGCTGTTCGGCAAGAACCGCCGTAGGCGCCATTATTGTTGATTGGTAGCCGCTGTCTTTCGCCAAAAGAATTGCCCCGAGCGCGATTACTGTTTTGCCAGAACCGACTTCGCCATGCAAGAGCCGCATCATCCTTTTTGGAGAAGTCATATCTTCCTTTATTTTGTTTAATACTTTTTTTTGAGAATCCGTCAAGGAGAACGGAAGAATTTCCTCCAACCTTTCCGATAAATCGCCGTCGCTTTTGAAACTGGTTATTTTTTTCTCTTTCTTTAGGTCCCTCATAAGCAATAAGCCGAACTGCAAGAATAAAAATTCTTCATATGTAAATCTTGCCCGGGCTTTTTCCTGCTCTTGCATATTTTTCGGAAAGTGAATGCTCCTTACGGCTTCTTCAAAATTTATTAGGTCATTGGAACTTATTAAATTTTTAGGTAGATATTCCGCGAGAGAATTCCCAGTTTCTTTAAGCACTCTGTCTACTAAAGTTCGTAAGTAGCGTATACCTATTTTAGCGGTGAGAGGATAGATAGGCACAATTCTTCCCGTATGAATCGGGTCATTTTTCTCGAGAAATTCAAAAATGGGATGGGTGATTTCTTTTTTTGTAAACCCTGAACCAGTCCGCCGCCGCTTCAATGGCGGACGGCTCAGGGCGCTCCCCGTCACTTTGCCAGATAAAATAATCTCTTTGCCTGTGGTGAGAAGTTTTTTCATATAGGGTTGGTTAAACCATACGCAAACGATCTGGTCGGTCCCGTCATCAACAACTGCCTTCGTAATTCGCTTCCTTTTGGAGGTAAAAATATCGTCTTTCGCTCTTATTTCTCCCTTTAAAGTTACATAATCTCCAATTTGGGCGTCTATAATTTTTGTAAACCGGGAGCGGTCTTCATAACGGTAAGGAAAGTGCGTTAATAAATCCCAAACCCTATAAATCCCCAGTTTTTTAAGTTCAGCGGCTCTTTTTGGCCCTACTCCTTTTACATACTGAATATTTCTTTCCAAAAATGCGAGTGTTTTTGCTTCATTTAATAATTGCCTACCTTTTTGACAAGTACTTTCCCGTTTCTCAACATTTTTTGAAGCATAATCAGTGAAAATAGTTTTTAAGTTCTTTAACCGCTTTAAAGATAGTTCGTGTTGAGGTAGTTTTAAAGCTTTCTCCAACCAGTGATTTATATAATAGCTAAATGAAGGGCTACAGGAATGATTGTTGAAATTTTTCTTTTCTTCCAGCCGGAAAAGGCGTTCTAAAATAGAAATAATATCAATTAAATATAACCTTTTATGCATCTCACATATTGAAACTTTCTCCGAAATATAATTTTCTGGCTTTGGGGTTACTTAGTAGTTCTTTGGGATGGCCTTCGCAGGTGATTTCACCGTCGGAAATAAGATATGCCCTGTCGGTAATTTTTAACGTATCTTTGACGTTATGATCGGTAATCAGTATTCCGATGCCCCTGCCTTTTAATGAATTTAGAATGTTCTGTATGTCTTGGATTCCCAACGGGTCTATTCCCGTAAACGGTTCGTCAAGCAGTAAAAAATTAGGAGATATCAGAAGGATTCTCCCGATTTCCACTTTTCTTCTTTCGCCTCCTGAAAGGATATAGGACAAACTGTCTTTAATTCTCCCAAGCCCCATTTCTTCTAATGTCGAGTTT
>Ga0272442_10001246_pt1 | contig 39064 bp, 54 predicted proteins | sample SSMForm2O_FD_200262 | JGI IMG/M metagenome (GOLD analysis project Ga0272442, IMG submission 200262) | Marine sediment archaeal communities from Little Sippewissett salt marsh, Falmouth, MA, United States - SSM-Form-2O | ecosystem: Environmental > Aquatic > Marine > Wetlands > Sediment ... | reverse complement strand
AATCAAGTGGATAAAAGAAGATATAGAATATATTGGAAAAGTTGATAACCCGTGTAAATTAGCAAGAATAATGGATTTATATAAATGGATGGAAAGATTCAACATCACAGAGGAGGATTTGAAATGAAAACAAAAGTAGTAAGGATATATTGGAAAGATTATAGAAGATTTAGAAAAATTGTTAAAGGCGAAAGAAACGAAACTTTAGCAAATTATTTTCAAAGAGTAATTAAATTATTGGAGGAACAAAAAAATGGAAAAAATTAAAATAAAAAAAGTTGGTAAGAGCAAATGGGGAGAATTTGCAGTAGTAGATGATGGAAGTGAAAAAGGAATTTTTGTAAGCATCACCCCACAAGTTAAAACTTTTTTAAGTCAACAGCTTCCTTGTGAAGTAGAAGTTCAAGAGAAAGAAGAAGTTGGAAATAGAAAAGATGTAATAACAAGAGTTAAAGTTCTTGGAAGTAGTCCAGAAAAAGTAGAGAGTGCTAAAGAGAATAGTTTTGAACAACCTATCCAAGTAGAAAAACCTTTTGAACAGATAGATAGACAAAAAAGCATAGAATCTCAAATGTGTATTAAGTCAGCAATAGATTTGATTAAAATAAACAATGATTGCGAAGAGTTTGAGAACATAAAACCAACTAAAAACAGTTTATATGAAACAGCTCTAATTATTAGAGAAGTTTTAGAAGATTTAAAGAAATCATAATCATCCATTATCATTCATGGATGATGAGTGATAAGCGATTATCACTCTTTTCATCCGAGATGCCCTACTCGGTTATCAAATTGGGCATTATAATAAAATGAAAAAACAAAAACTTACAAAAGAACAAAGAAAAGAATTAGCTTTGAATGAATATGAAAAAGTTAGACAACTAGCTTATAAGAAATATGAGAAAGTTAAAGAATTAGCTTATAAGAAATATGAAAAAGTTGCAGTCCCTGCTTATAAGAAATATGAGAAAGTTATAGACCCTGCTTTGAATGAATATGAAAAAGTTAAAGACTCCGCTTGGGAAAAATATCAAGAAGAATGTGAAAAGATAGATTTAGAGGAGGATTTGAAATGAAAAAACAAAAACTCACAAAAGAACAAAGAAAAGATTTAGTTTTGAAGAAATATAAAAAAGTTAGAGCATTAGCTTGGAAGAAATGTTTAAAAGTTAGAGAATTAGTTTGGGAGAAATGTTTAGAAGAATGTGAAAAGATAGATGCTGAGCCAGATGAAATTCCAGATGAAATTCCAGAGATAATTGAACAGGATGGAATTAGATATAAAAGAATAATGGAGAGTGAGAAATGAAATACGAAATTAGAGATGAAAATGGAAATGTTCTAGCGAATTGTTATGATTTAGAAAGTGTAGTTTATTATTTGTTAGATATTTTAAATGCAACAAGTCAAAGGTTCTCTGTATATAAAAGAATTTTTCCAGATGAAATTCCAGATGAAATTCCAGAGATAATTGAACAGAATGGAAGAAAGTATAAATTAATGGAGGGTGAGAAATGAAAATTAATAGTCTCGTGAGTAAATCGAGGAGAAAAGCAACTGGTTTTAGTTTTGTGCACAAAACTAAAGATAAGTGCCTGTTTAGAATTGCAAGTCTAAACTATCTGAATGGAATCGCAAAAGTCTGTGCGTGTAACCGAGTCGTCGTGGAAGATTTACGAAGCAGTATGCCCCCCACAGAACACTCCTTAAATGAGAGTGGGACTGAACAGAGGGGTTTAATTCCCCCTCTGGGCGTTGAACTAAAGGAAAAAGAGGAGAGTGAGAAATGACAGAACTAAAAACATTAAAGGATTTAAGATTTAATATAACAGAAAAGAAAATGACATGGTATTTATGGTTATTAACTTTTGTGGCTATAATTTTTATAATTGCAATATTGAATATAATTATAGAACAAGTTTGGTTTGCTAATCATAGTTTTCCAACTATTGTAAATTGGAGTTTAACAAAATGACAAATTATAACATGAAGCATGAAGAATTCATAAAACATTTAAGACAGGCACATATTGAGGGTTACAACAAAGCCCTTGAAGATGTTTTAAGGATTATTCCTACAAGTTGGTTAGACCCAATAATGAGTGATTATCTTTCAAATACTATGAATTCCAAAGGATTTGAAGAAATTATGTTGAAAATACATAATAGAATAAAAAAACTAAAGAAAAAAGAGGAGAGTGAGAAATGAGTAAAACATTGATGAATATGGATTTAGAAGAATTAAAGAAAAGAAATAAAAGAAAAACTGCAATCAAGTTGGTTAAATTATTTAATCAATTATCAAAAAAAGGAGAGGTTTATTGCTCAGCAAGAGGATTAGATACTTATAAAGATGAAGAGTGGATTTTACTTTATAAAGACTGGATATTACCAAGAGATGAATGTGAGTATGAAAAGATAGATGGAAACCTTTACCAATTATGTAATCAAATTAATAATAAAGAATTAATCAAAGATATAATAACAATAGATACTCATACAATAAATTTCATTAAATATTTCTTCAACATCACAGAGGAGGATTTGAAATGACAATAATTGAAATAATACTTTTATCATTTACACTTCTCATTGGTATTTCTTTCCTTTCTTGTATTATCTGTTTAATATTAGTAGTGATTAAAGAATTACGGAGGGATTAATTTTAAAAATGAAAACAGAAGAACAAGTAGAGAAAAATTTAAAAACAATACATGAGTGTGAATATTATAGAGGAAAAATCTCGGATGTTACGCTAAGGAGAGGAGATGGGTTTTTCTCAATACATTGTAAAAAATGTGGGGAGAAATTAGAGGAATCTCAAGTAGAACCAAAAATGCTTAAAAGGATTAAAAATGAACGAAACAAAAGAAGAAACTGAGCAAGAATTTGAAGAAGATAAGGAAGAAAAAAGCGAAGAGTATAATGATGTTATTGTAGTCCCAAAATTAAGTAAAAAGACTTATAATCCAGACTATCGTGATCCTAAATTTGTAGAAAAACTTGGAACTTATTATGTTACTACAAATAATTATTCTGAAACTGCGAAGCTATTAAATGAAGAATTTGGAACAACTATTTCTAAAGATCAAGTAAGATATATCTATATCAAAAAAATGGCTAAAAAAGTTACTCAAGATCCTAATGCTAAAGCTTTTTTTAAAGATGCTTTTAATAGAATGAAAGAGAGATGGGAAGATGCTTGGTGGATGGTAGGAGATTTAGTATCTCAATATAAATATCTTAGAAAAGAATTAAATAATGAAACTGATACAGCGAAAGCAATAAAAGTAGTTAAATTATCTCAAACAGTTATTCAAATTGCAGAAGCTGTAAGAAGACAATTAGAATTTATACAAAAACAACAAGAACAAATAAAAATACAACAAGAAACTTTAATATTTTCTCCAAGTCAAATAAATCAACAAATAACTCCAATATTAAAAACTCTAATAAAAGAAGGTAAAATAGCTCTTTTACAGGATATTCCAGAATGGAAAATTGAGAAAAAGGAGAGCAAGAAAGAATGAAATACAAAATAGAAAAAGAAAACGGAACAACAAGAATTTATGATAGTAACGGAAATGAAGTTTACTTGGAGGATTCTACTGGTTTTTGGGTAAAGAGGAAGTTGGATAAAAAAGGAAATCAAGTTTATTGGGAGAATTCTGATGGTTATTGGGAAAAGAGCAAGTTTGATAAAAAAGGAAATGAAGTTTATTATGAGGATTCTGAGGGTAAAAAATGGGAAACTCCTAAACCTAAAGAAAACATAATTCAATTCAAAGATTTAGACGATTGTTTGAAGAAATTAAAAGGAGGTGGGAAAAATGAAGAAAATTGATTTAACTGAAGTTGAAAAAAGCGAGAATAAGATAAGTTTAGAGGAAAATGAGTTAGAGATTAGAAAGAAAAAGCAGCAAATTAGAGCTTATGAAAAAGATCTTGAAAAAGATACAGATAATCAAAGACTTGCCCTGGAAATTCATAAGTTAAAGAAGCAAATAGAAATGTGGGAAGAAGATTTAAAAGATGGAATCTACAAGAAAAAAACGCAAATTTCTATAAGAAAGATTAGAAATGAAATTGCTATCTTAGAACAAAATAACTCAGTTTATAAAAAGAGATTGAAAACAGGACAAAAAGCTATTGATGTTCCTCAAGTTCAAGAAGTAAAAAAGGAGGAAAAATAATGGAAGAAAACACGGTTTTTGTGGGAAACAAAGATATAGCTGTTTATATAAAAGCAGTTATGACAAAAATAGAGCAATCTAGTTTTACTTTTGTTAAAACTAGAGGACGGCATGTGCAAAAAGCAATACAATTATCTACCTATTTATCTCACAAAAAAGAATTAAAAATAAGTGAAATAGAACTATCTCCTGGAATCTACCAAACAAAGAACAAAAAAGATATAATCTCTCCAATAATATCTTTAAAACTATCTAAATAAAGATGGAAATTTTAGATGTTACAAAAACTGTTACTAGAGAAGGTTTTGATAATTATTATTTTAGTATTAGGAATTTTTGGGATAAAGAATATTGTTGCTCAATAGCGGTATTTGATAAAATAATTATAAAATTTAACTGCGAATGCAAACATCAAATCTGGGAAATATCAAGAAAAGTAAAAACAGGTAAATTATGTAGACACATAAAACTCTGTAAAGAGTATTTAAAGAACAAAAAAATAATAAAATGAACAAAAAAATAATAAAATGAACATAAAAAACATTCCAACAATAGAAGAAACTCTTAATGATTATGATAAAAAGTTAGAACAGGAAAAAGAAAAGATTAGAGAATATTGGAGAGAATATCATAGAGAATATTATCGGAAGAATAAAGAAAAGATTAGAGAATATCTGAGAGAATATCGTAAGAAGAATAAAAAAAGGGTTGAAGAATATCAGAGAGAATATTATAAGAAGAATAAAGAAAAGATTAGAGAATATCTGAGAGAATATCGTAAGAAGAATAAAAAAAGGGTTGAAGAATATCAGAGAGAATATTATAAGAAGAATAAGGAAAAGATTAGAGAAAAGAATAGAGAATATCTGAGAGAATATTATAAGAAAAATTGGGAAAAGTTTAGAGAAAAGAATAGAGAATATTATAAGAAAAATGGGGAAAAGATTAAAGAAAAAAAGAGAGAAAATTACAAAAGAAAAAAGGGAGGAAAAATAATAAAATGAGGAATAAGAAAGTTTTAAAGAAAAATGATTTGGTATTAAAAAAGATGAAAGAATTTGGAATAGAACTAAAAGAATTAGAAGAAAATTACAGATTAAAGTTTTGTCCAAAGTCTTTATTAAATGTTATTTATTGGGGACATATAAGAGTTAAAGTGTTTAAAAAGAACTATTTTGGACAGCTTGTTTATCTAGGTTCTATTATGCAGAATAAGAATAATTTATCTTCAAATCTGCCTTTAAGTTATTTATTGGATAGAGAATCTATTTTTCTTATTCAATATGCTTATTGTAAAAAATTGGAGAGTTCACAGGAACAAAAAAGATTATGACAACAAGATACAAAGGATTAATTAAAATACGAATTTGGGGTATTTTAGAAAGGAGATGAGATGGAAAAGATTAAAGTATTAAATTTATATGCAGGAATTGGGGGAAATAGAAAACTATGGGAGGATGTAGATGTTACAGCAGTAGAAATAGACCCTAAGATAGCTAAGATATATCAAGACTTCTTTCCAAATGATAAAGTAATTGTAGGAGATGCTCACAAATTTCTTTTAGAACACTTTAAGGAATTTGATTTTATATGGAGTTCTCCCCCTTGTCCTACACACTCAAGAGTAAACACCTTTTTAAAAGGAATGGGTATTTATAGATTTCCTGATATGAAATTATATGAGGAGATAATTTTTCTTCAACATTATTTTAAAGGAAATTGGGTTGTTGAAAATGTAATAAGTTATTATGACCCTTTAATAAAACCCTTTAAATGTAATAATCATTATTATTGGTCAAACTTTTTTATTCCATTTAAAGAAAGTAAGATTAGAAATATAATTAAATCAAGTGATAGGGAATGTAAAAACCCTCAGGAAGGAATAGATTATATGCAAAAGGAATTTGGAATAGACCTATCAAATTTAGATATTCCAAAAAATATGAAAGAAAAGGTTTTGAATAATTGTGTTCAACCAGATATGGGTTTATTTATTTTCAAATGTGCTTTTAAAGATAAACAAAAAACATTACTAACATGACAACAAGATACACAGGATTAATTAAAATGCGAATTTGGGGTATTTTAGAAAGGAGATGAGATGAAAACAAATAAAATAATACAAGGAGATTGCATTGAAGAAATGAAGAAACTTCCAGATAATTCAGTAGATGCCATAATAACAGACCCCCCTTATATGATTAGTCAAAAAGGAAAAAGTATTGGAAGAAAATCTTTGTCAAATAAAAATTGGAAAAGAAATATGGACATTAAATTGGATTTTGGAGATTGGGATAATTATGATACCGAAAAAGAGTTTTTTGATTTTACAGAGAGATGGTTTAAAGAGTGTGCAAGAATCTTAAAACCTAAAGGGTGGATTTATATCTTTTTTGATAAACAAAAGACAGGATATTTTGATTTGCTTTTAAGTAAAAAATATGGGATTAAAGGAAGAACAATTTTTGCTTGGATTAAATCTAATCCTGTTCCATCATTTAGAAAAGTTAATTGGTTATCTGCAAGTGAATTTATCTGGGTAGGAAGTAAAGGAGATTGTAAATTAAAGAATTTTTTACAACAAAAAGAAATGCACAACAATATTACTACCCCTAATAAATCTTCTTATGGAAAAACAAAACACCCAACAGAAAAACCTTTAATTTTAATTGAAAAATTAGTTAAAGTAAATACAAACGAGGGAGAAATAATCCTTGACCCATTTCTTGGAAGTGGAACAACTGCTGTTGCTTGTGTTAAACTAAATAGAAATTTCATAGGCATAGAAAAAGAAGAAGAATACATTAAGATTGCAGAAGCAAGAATTAAACCATTTATGGAGCAAAAGAAACTATGACAACAAGATACACAGGATTAATTGAATGTCCGTATTGTAAAAAGAAAACAGAATTTATTTATGCAGATGAATGGGGAGAATTACAATGGTGTGATAATTGTGAAAAGAAATATAGAATAGTATTAAAGTTTGTAGCTAAGAAAATAAAAAGGAGCAAGAAATGAATAAAACAGCGTTAGCAAAAATAAATAAACTAAAACAACAAATTAATCACTTAGGTAGAAAAGAAGGATTTGTTAAAATATATCCAAATAACTCATATATACATGAGAAGACTAAATTTGATGTTTGTTATCTTTTAAAACAAAAAGGTTGTTATGTTTATACTGAATGTGAGTTTATTAGTGGAGGTAGACCTGATATTATTTGTTTTAATACTATTGGAGATGGTTATATTATTGAGATTTTGAATAGCGAGAGTAAAAAACTGTTCAGTAATAAATTAAAAAAATATCCTCTTGATTTTGAAATTATAGAAATTCAAGCTAATGATTTTAAAGAAGAGGATTTATTTTTTATCTAAATAAGATTTTAAACTTCTTTGTATATTTACTTCTTGTGAAATTCTTAACTTATTATCTGCTTTCAATTTTTTAAAACAGCTTTTGCAAACAAAGTAAGTCCTAATCATAGCTTCTCCATTTCTAATCTTACAAACAGCACATTTTCGATGTTTCATTTTGTCCTCAATATAAAAAATAAAAAAAAAAATAAAAAAAAGAGAGTTTATAGTACTCTCAAAAGTCCTTCCAATTCTTCTTCTGGAACTGTTAATTTAACCTCTTGATCCTCTAAAGCATCTTCAGGTTCTTTAATAACAATACCATACTTAGTTCTATAATTATCTTCTTTACCAGATACATCTACACCATCAACAGTCATAGCATCTAAATCAACAGATAATTCAATATCGCCAATTACAATAGTAGTAGAGTTTAGAGTTAATTCTACATCAGAATCACCAAAGTAAACATCTTCAGTAATTTCTTCAGTACAATCGTCATCTTCATAGATTTTGCTATCATTCAAAAAGATTTCATCAAAATCCTTTATTCCTGCAACAAAACTACCTTCAACAACAACAACTCCATTATCTAATTCAAAGTTATATTCTTCTTCATCTTCTTCTGTTAATCCATCAAAGAATACACATAGATAATCACTTGGAAGACATAAGCTATCACCAACATCTAAAGCATTGTAATCTTCTCTATCATCCAACTCTAAAAAGTCTTCTACTAATACAATACCGATTGAGTGATTTTCAATTCTATATTCCCAGATACTATCTTCTTCAAATTCATCTCCATCTTGGACAACTTCTTCTACCTCAGAACCGATTTGAAGAACTGCCATGCTTGTTTGACTTGATTTAGGTGAGTAAAGAACTTCTTTAACCTTGATTTCAACTCCATTTACTTTTTCAGTATCGCCTTCATAAATCTTTTCTCCTTCTCCATTTACAAGTACATAAACAGAATCTTCTAATACCATACTTAAAACAATAGAATTTCCATCAACACTAATTGTTTCTCCATCATCTAAATTATATTCTGTACCTTTTGTGAAAGTTATCTCGTTTGAGCTTGTGTCCCATTCAGAGATTTCAATCTCGCTACCTAAAAAGAATAATTTAAGAGTTTCATCTTCATCTATATCTTCTAAATCTAATGAAGTATCTAAAATTACTTTATAAAATAAATCATCTTCTTCAAAAGTAAGATAAGCATTCTCTTTAAAATCTTCTTCATTAATAGCAACTAAACCTTCAACACTAAATAACTCTTCAACATCATATTCATCTTCATCAAAAGTCACTTCATCATCATATAAAGAAACTTCTCTGTCAGACAAAACATCATCAAAATCTTCATCCAAGAATACATCATCTAAAACATAACCAGAAACTGGGTCTTGTGTTTCAGGTGGAGTTACTGGAGGAGTTTGTGGTGGAAGTGTTGGACAAGGATTATCTGGTCCAGAAGGTTGTGTAGGGTCACAAGTAGTGACATTAACTCCCATATTTTCCATATTTGTTTTTAGGTTATCCAATTGACTTTGTAAATCAGCTTTTTCGTCTTGAAGGGTTTTAATTACATCTCCTGCTTCAAGTTTTAACTGATTAACTAAATCTTGTGCTTTAACATTTACTAAAGAATTTAATTCTTCATCATTAATTTCAGAAGAACCACCAAAAACAAATACTCCTACTAATAAAGATACAACAGCTATTGCAATCGCTAATATCCAAAAATAACTAGTCTTTATTTCCATTTAATCATACCTCCTTTCAATTATATTCATCTGCTTTTTTAGCAAGTATAACATACCAACTATAAAAAACACTTCTTTAAAAACTATATAGAAGGTAAAATCCCATATATACAATTAGGATAATATATTCTAATTTTCAACTATATCTTTCTATTTATTTAAAACAGGTAAATCTCTAACACCAAACACAGCAAGAATTGCTACTACTCCAGCCCATAAGTCTACAAGAGGAATTGCTCCTCCTTGTAACCAAGCAACAACTCCAGGAATAATTAAACCTACTCCTGCTAAAATTCCTGCCCACTTAGTCTTAGATGTGTACCAAGCTTTTTTATTTTCTTTCATTATATCCATAAATTCAAAAGGGTCTTTATTTTCTTCCATTTTTTGCTAACGCAGTAATTTAATATTTATAATATACTCCAATTTTTTTTACTTTTGACTGGCTATCATTTAACACAACCTTTAGTCTTAAATCTTTTCCAGCAGGGATAGTTCCAGTAAAAGATTCATCACCAATAAGGTATGTCTTCCAAGTCCTTCCTCCGTTTAAACTAAAAAACAATAAAGCACTTGTAGTAAGATAATCTCCAATTAGATAATCTCCTGTCCACCTTATTTCTATGGCACTTAAATTACTATCTAAAGTATAAATTGGACTAGTCCAAGTTCCTTGAGAGCCCCCACTAACTTTAAGATAATCTTCACTTATCCCTGTTCCATCATGAGTTCCTATGTCTTCATCAAAAGTTATAATTTTTGAGTAATCTAAATCATTTGGATTATAAGTACTCTTTAGTTTCTCTTGCGTTTGTAACATCTGTTTTACTATTTTTGGAGTATCTCTCTTTCTCCCTTCAACGATAAATTTAGTTACTTGTGAGAATTCTGATTCATTATCAAACTCTATAGTAAAATCTTTAATATTGTAATATCCTGGATTAACCCCCCTATCTGGAACTCCCATAAAAATACCCTCTCCAGGACCTAATGTAGGAAGATACAATACACTAAATTCCCCTAATAAAGAAGCACTTGTTACTCTATCTCCTTCATAATCTGCAAAAGTTTGAGCTTGAAGGTTAGTTCTTATTGAATTATTACTTATAACATAATCTTTTGTTATTCCTTTAGTGTTTGTGGTTCCAATATTTTTAGTGTAAAGTGTAGGAAGATTATCTTCAGAAGTTCCATAAACTCTAACTTTAGAATAAACTTCTTCAGCATTTTCAGAATTGTCTAAAATTTCAATTAAATTTGAATCTGCAACAGCCTCTAATTCATTTTTAACACTTCCTTTTGTAAAATAGTGAGGAACCAAGTCTTTATCTAAATAGAAATATTTATCCTCTCCACATAACTCCTCTATTATAGTAGAAAAAGGAGTTTCAGAATAATTCTTTTCTACAGAAGTATCATCAGATTCTATCTCACTAAAATCTGTTATCTCTGAAAAATTATCCTCTAGAATTTCTGTAAGTATCTCACTTCTAGTCTTTGTAGTAATATTCCCATCATCGTCTAAAGTTCTATAATTTATTGATTTATTAGATAAAATCATTCCTATCCCTTTTCCTTTAAGAGTTGTTTCATGCCCTATAAATCCTCTATCTTCAACTTTAAATCTAAATCTTTTTGTTGTTGCTGAAGCCCCATAATCAGAATAAAGATAAACATCGTCAAACAAACTAATTAAATCATGATTAGTCTTTCCTGGATCTAAAAACCTTAAAACAAAATCTCCTGAAGTAAATCCTTTTGAAGAAGCAACCCCTATGTTAAAAGTAGCCTTAACAATGAAGTCAGTTATATCTATCTCTCCTCCATCTGTATCTATAACAATCTTATAAATAGCATTAGATACTGGAGGAATGGCATGATAAATTGGTATTGGCTTTATATTTCCACTTGGACCAATAACAGAAACATTACTTGCAGGGGGCATTTACACTACCTCCGTAGAACAAACAGTATCATTTGCACATAATCTTAAATATAAATGTGGTTGGTAAAGATAATATTGAGAATAAGAACAATCATAATCTGCCCAAAAACTAAAATTAACTGTTTCTAAGTAAGACAAATTAGATATATCTTGGAAAGAACTATTTAATATAATTCCATCAGATTTATTATTTGTAAGACTAAGAGTAGTGTTTACACAGTCTAGAGTAGAGTTTATTAATGCTGACAGAGTTGCATTTTTACCTCCATAACCTAAATTAGTGAAATTAATTAGAGGAGTCTCATTGTCCTGTCCATAGGGAGTTACATTCTTAGAATCTGGAGACTTTGGTTGGAAATAAATCCATTCTACATTTTCTGGAATCCACTCATAATCCCATCTACTAAAATAATAAGTAAGATTAATCGAATCATTCATTATTCCATCATTACTATGTGCTACTATCTTGTAAGTTTTATTCCCTCCCAAGTAATCATATTGAAGACCAGTAAAATTAATAGTACCATTAATTGAACCAACACTAATATTTAGTATATCTTCATTTACTAATTCTTTTAAGGAATCTAAAATATAACTTACTCCCAAATAAATAGGATTTGGATTGTAAGTTAAGTTAATTGCATCTATTTTAACTAGTCCTCTAGTAGCAGAGAATACCCTTAATGGAACTAACCACATATGGTCTCCAACATCTGGACTTCCAGTAAAAGCATTTGTAATGTCTGATGAGGTTAAATTTACTCTTATAGAACCATTTGTAGTATTTAACTCTCCATAAGTAATTGAATCATAGGTTCCATCATTTCCAAAATCTAAGGAAATATTCTCAGGAAAACCTCTTTCTGTTTGTAAGTTTACATTGTCTAAATAAGGAATATTTGTTAGATATCCCCCTCCTTGAACAATTAAATTAGCATAATATTTTACATTCTTTCCAGAATTAAGTATTGTGTTTGTATAATCGCTAAAGTTTGCAGACTGATAATTATCTCCATTATCTGTGCTTAAATAAAAAGAAGCTAAACCATTCCAATCTGCATCTGCATCTATAGAATTAACATCTGCTGATGAATCAAAAACAGAAAGAGAATAATAACTGCTATTCTTTACATAATTTAGTTCCTGACTTGAATTATAAATTGTAACTGTTTGAGAAATGGCTTCACATCCCTCATAATTTTGTCCACTATCTTGCCAAGTACAAGATCCAGTATCGGGAGAGTAAGAATTACATGAACTTTCGGAAGTAAAGTATCCACAAGTATACCATGCAATACATTTCCCAGAAAGGTATAAAGCACAAGGTCCAGTACCATCTCCAACACAAGCATCTTGTCCTGAAGCATATCTGTCTCCTGAACCAGTAATTGAAGAATAAATATTAATTGGATTAGTGATATCTGAAGGAGTAAAACTTCCAGAATTATTCATTTCTCCATTAGAATCAGTACATGAAGAATAATCTACACTCCAAGATCCATTTGTCCAATTTTTAGTATAAGTTTTACTTCCACACCCTCCAAACTCTGAAGTATAATAGGTTTCAACACCAGAAACCTCATAATTAAATTGTTCACTAGTATAATTTTTAGAAATATTAACTATAATATCTCCTTCAGTAGTGAAAGAACATGAACCATCCGGATCAACACAAGTAAAAACATTATCAGATTCCCAAACTTTAGTGTCTCCTGCCTCAACTTTTACATAAGGAGTACATTGGTAAGAATATACTCTTTCATGAGAAGAACTAGAAAAAGAAAAGTTAAAAACAAAATAATTATTTGAAAGTAAATCCAAATAAGAAGTATCATTAACAATTAGGTAATGTTCTATTGTAGATGTATCTCCTTCATCTTCATCAAAATCTTGTGTTAGTGAAGAAGATAAATCTAATCCACTTGAATCCTCTGATTTTGTTCTAGATTCACTCCAGTCTTCTGACCCCCCATCATAACTATAATCTGCTGGAACAAACCAAAGAGTAGTATTTATAGAGGAATCTGAGAAGTTATCTATTAAAAATTCTTGAGGATTAGACCCTGAAGGGAGTTCATAAGAGATAAAATGAGTTGTATTTGAGAGAACATTATCTTTATAAGAAGTACCTGAAAAATTTTCTGTAAAATTAAATCCATACTCATGCCCACTAATGTTTAGTAAAAAGCTTTGAACATCTGCATTATCATCTAAATAAAGATAAATTAATTGGTCCCCATAATTTTCAAAAGAAATATTAGTAGAATTTAAATATAAATTTGAACCATTACTATTATCAAATACTTTATCTACTTGGATATTGCTTCCAACTAAATCTCCATAAAATACTCTGTCTATTTTGCTAGTATTATTTGCAGCATAAAACACAAGTTGTGGTTCATAAATTGTTGAATTTCCTTCATTTAAATCTCCAGAAATATTAATACTCAAATTATTTACATAATCATATTGGTGAACATCAATAGTTAAATTTGAGATATTAAAAGTAGACTGGTTATTTGTTTCATTAGTTTCATTGTAATATAAAATTTGATTTAAATTTTCATTTGGAAATAAAGTTTTTCTAAAATAATTTATAATTAAATTTAATGTAGAAGTAAGAGCTGAATTATTCTGATTATCTCCATATTCTGGATGATCTATGTCAAAAGAGACATTATTTAAATTTATTGAAGCATTCAAAGTTACGTTTGATCCTAATTCAATAGATAAATCTTCTGTTACTCCATTAATTGTGAAGTTCATATCATAAATGTAAAAAACGGTTTTATTTTTTGCTTCTGTACCAAAAGTATCATTACAATAAACAATTAATGTGTTTGAACCTGGACTAGAAACAATAGTAAAATTATCCCCTGCAGTTTGAATAGAATAATTTGTACTTCCTGAATCATTTGAATACCAACATTTATCTAAATTATCCCAAGTACCATTTACTGTATAATTTAATTGGGTTGGAGGGGTTGAGGTATAAGAAGTGTTTTCAGGATAAGTTATATTTATTTGTGGGACTTTTCTCTCAATATTAAGAGTATAATTATAAAAACTATTTTGACAATGCCCATTTTCATAACAAGCTCTTGCCCCCCAAATAATTGAATTATCTACAGTTAAATCAAAAGTTTGAGTTTCTTTAAGAGTATAATAAACATAACTAAGCCATAACATTGCTATGTGATTTTGATTAGAAGAAGCGTCTCTTGCATACACATTAAAACTTAAATTATTGTCTGTTGCATTTATAGATTCTTGATAAACATAATCATCATAAACATCAAAGCAATCCACCCCACAAGAGGAATTTCTAACTAATTTCCAGATACTATCATCACTTTGTCCATCTCCTGAAGTGGAGTGAATTTCATTTCCAAAAACGAAAATCTGTGTATAAGCAGACCCTCCGCTATCTGGTCTAACTGTAGAAGAATTTGATTTAAATATTAATTGTCCAATATTAGAATGATTTAATCCAGTCGAGTTTAATGTTGCTTCTGCATCTGCTGTTCCAGCACTCAAAGCAGTAGCATATATTCTGAGAGTATCAGAATTTTCTTCAAAACCTTTTGTACAAGTTCCTCCTCCACAACTTCCTCCAGTTGTATTACTCCATAAGCTCCAATTTACAGAACTATCATTTATCTCATCATAAATTGTAAATAATTGAGTAGTGTTAGTAACCCCCCAACTTCCAGAAAGATTATTTAGTAGCGAGATATTATAAGGAAGTCCAGATAAATTGGTAAATTCTGCAGTTATATTAAATGTAGTAACTTCATTAATAAAAATTATTAATTCATTATCTTCAGGAGAATTTAATGAGATTATTATTGTTCCTTCTTCTTCATCTCCAAATGAATAACTTATTGTTGCATTATTGTTTTTTCTTACTCTTGTCCAATTAAGATAAAGAGTTGATTCTTGTGTAGAATCATAAGCAGAATGCCATATGGCAGTATCTAATAGGGGAGTATCTGTATATGTATCATAAAATAAAGTTCCATCTTGATAAGCACTAACATAAGCATTTTGAAGTCGGTCTAATCTATAAATCAAATAATAATTTCTAATATCAATTAAATTATCTATGCTTGTAAATGTAACACTTCCTCCTCTTGATCCACCTAATGTTAAACTATCATAATCTCCTTCTCCATCAAGATTATCATCATTAAAAAGTTCAACTAAATTTGAGGAATCATTATATCCTCCTACGAAAAGACTATCTTGTTCATCTGCTTTAGCCAATGCCTCAAAACTATGATTATATCCAAATAAAACCTTTCCAGTAATATCATCATCATTATCTAAAATCATTAATCCTAAGGATTCATTTGGAGAATCTTGATTTACATTCCATTTTGTAGTATTAATATCTTCGTCATCAAAGTCATCAAAAAATTCAAAAGTATTTTCTCCATTTGAGGTATCTGTTGCTTCTGAATTTCCATAATACATATAAGCAAGAATTCTATTTGTAGTGTTAATAGAATTAGGAACTTTAATCCAAACTATTGCCCATTCTCCATCACTTACATTCTCTTTCCAATAGGGTATTTCATTAGTATCGTTCTCGTCAGTAAATCTTAAATCTGAAAAATCATTATTCATATCAGAATCATAAGTTACATTTAATTTTACTTGATAATCTGTTGGAGTTGGATTTCCTGTTAAATAAATATTAATTGGTTTCTTATATGTCCAATCATAATCCCACCAATCTTGAATTGGATCAAATAATCTAACAGAGTATTCTTCATAATTAGAATCTGGTTTATATCTTATTACTATTTTATCTGAAGCTACTTTTTGTTGATATACTTTAGCCCAAGAGAAATCATTATCTTCTTGCCATTCTATATTCATATTGTTTCCAAAGCTAAATGGACTTTCTATGTTTTTAGTTTCTCCATCGTATAAGATATCTCTTATTTCATAGTGGACAATTTTGCTATCGCAGTTAATACAAGTAAAATTATTTCCTATTGGAACATTCTCTATATTACTTTCATCTATTTTAAATTTATAAGTTTGAATTGTTTTAATATTATCTTTCCAAATAGAAGTTCTTACAGCGTATGCAAAATCACTATCATTATACCAAATCAAATTTCTAGACTTAGCTCTCATCTTAGTAGTCCCATCATATAAATGAACATACTCTGTAGCACTTAATTCCCAAGAACCATTTAAATCTACATAATATTTTGTTCTAGTATTCTGAATATCTACTTTAAAATCTTTATCAAAAATAAAATACAAAGAACTAGTTAAGATAACTAAGACTAGTAAAGAACTCAAGATAATTGTTTTCTTTCCCATTTAAACTCCTATTGCAACTCCTTCAATAAAATTTAAAATAATTTCATATCTTGCGTGGTCCGTATCTGAATAACCTGCTCCTACAGGATCATCTTGAGCTTTTTCTGTAATTATCACTTTCTCAATATATCCCTCATAAGAATCTCCATCATAAGTTAGAGTGACTGTTCCTCCATCTTCTCCTCCTCCTTTTATTATGCTAAACAAATCATCTTTTACTTCTTTAGCTGTTTTACTAGCAGTAGCTGTAATATATCCTTTAATTATGAGTGTGTGAGTTAATCTAAGTAAATCTAATATTTTTACATCTTTTTGTCCAGAAGATTGATTATTTGCATTTTGTGGAATAGGCAACACAGTTAATTTATTTGCATATTCTTCTGGAATTTCATTTGATTGGATTGTTACAGAATAACTGCCTTTGCTAACGGTTATATCTAATGCCATTTAAGTATTTCCTACTGATCTAGATACCTCCCTTTTAAGTGTTTCATTATTATCTCTTAACATAATTTCAAACTCTCTTTTATCTGCAACACTAACATTATAAGTATTACTAAAAGATACATTACCTCCATAACCAGTAGAACCCAAATAAGAACTAGCTTCTTCTGGAGTTAAAAAAGGTCTTCCTGGACCTTCAGCAGTTGGGACATTGAACCCTTTAAGAGTTTCACTCTTAAAATCAGTCCTTCCTAGCGCATTAATAAAAGATTTTTGAATATCCGCAGACATTTCATATTCTTGAAAAGGGTTCAGCCCTGCCAATATGGCACTCCACATTTCTTCCCCAATTCTAAATGCCCAATCAAGCAATTTATATCCTAAAGCCAAAATATCTGTTAAAAATTCTTCATCTCCTATCAATTTAAGAACAACTCCTATTCCAATTAGCCAAGGATTACCAGTCATAATCCCTACTCCAAGGGTTGCTGCTCCAACTGCAGCAGTTAATTGTCCCTCAGTTAAATCTTTTATAGCCATACCAATTGTAATTGCTGCTGCACCATATTTAAACAAATTAGCTAAACTTGCTGCATTAACTTTAGAAGAAATCCCTGAAAGAAACTTTGATCCTGCAGTAGCCCCAGAAGCAAACCAACTAAGTCCTCCAAACCCTAGTGCAATTTGTCCGAGTACAGATAAAAATCCTCCAATTGCTACTCCTGCCACTACAATCCATCCTACAAATTTTTTAGTGGAATCAGAAAGGTTCATAAACCAATCAAAAATAGGAAGCAATATTTCTAACAATTGTAATGCGATGGGCAAGAAAAAGACTCCTAGTGTAGCAGTCATTATTTCAGTTACTCCCACCCAATCCAGAGAAGTTTTAATTAACCCACTAAACATCCTTTGAATAGCAAAACCAAAGAAAAGAAGTGAAAGCCATTGCATTTGAAATCTTTTCTGTCTTGTTTGAACTCTATCTATAGTATTTGAATAAGCTCCTGTTTTTTCATTTAATCTTGAAGTAGTAGTTGTAACTTGTTCAAATCTCCCATTCAAACTTTTTACTGAACGGCTCATAACCTCTATTGGTTTGCTAGTTCCATCTACAAATTTAGAAACTATTTCAATAACATGCTGGTTTCCCATTAGTGGCATTATCTCTTTCTCCTCCGTTCATTAGATTCCCATTTCATACATTCAATTATTACATTTAATGCAGGTAAAGGAAGATTAACTAATTGTTCATATCCTCCTACTTTTTCCATAACTAAATAGAGAGTTCTAACTAATTTTCTATCCCTCTCTCCTTTACTAAACTTTTCTCCAAATATTTGAAAAGCATTACTCTGCATTGGCTTTTCCCCCTGCTTGTCTTATTTTCCTTTCAAGTCTTATTTTATCAATCCCTTCATCCGAAAACCCATTCAACTTATTAATTTCATCCATAAGCCTAGTAAATACTTCTACAGGAAGAGAATTAATTTCATCTTCAGTAGCATCTGGCAAACTTAACTTCAATATTTCTACACTCATCTTTGCTTTTTCCTCTTGACTTGCATTTGGATTTGAAAACTTAGAAAGGTCCTTAACTTTAAGAGGATGTAGTGTTATTTTTTCTCCATCTAAATCTATTTCCTTGGGAGAACCTAAAAATTTATTTAATGAACTCATTTCCTTTCACCTCCTTTCACTATTCTTCCAGAAAACATTTTTTTGCCCTCTGGATTCTCTTTCTTTTCTATTTGAGATTTACTCTCAAGAATATAAGATAGATATTCTTTATCTAATAAACATTCTTTTAGTTTTTGGTATTCTAAGTATTGCATAAGCAGTTCTCTTAAAAATAATCCATAATCTTCACAGAATTCTTCTTTAGCTATTTGTTTGAATAATTCTTTTATGTGATAGGGTACCCTGTTTATTTTTATAAAAGTATTTTTATGTTCTTCTGCTAATTGTTTCATAGTTTCTAAATCTGGCATTTTTTATATCTCCTCGTGTCCATATTTATCTTTTTTATCTTTAAATCCTCCAAGCACTTCTAAATAAGCTGCATGAGTACATCTCTCTTTATCATTCCATTTAATTGGCTCAAACCATCTCACAGGAGTTTTCTCAACTTTATCCATATCAATTACTTCAAGACCAAATACTTTAATAAAAAAATTAATAATCTTCTTTATGTATTTAGTCTTGTATCCTCCATTTAGATGACTTTTATGATACCATTTTAAATCTGCAAGTAATTTATTTTTATGCACTTCTGAAATAGCCACATCATAAATTCTCCACTCTCTACAAAAAGGTCTACTTCCATAGTCCCTACTATTAATCCATTCCACAAATTTCTCGTGATTTCCCTTATCTGTATGTAAAGCTACTTCTATGTGCATTTAACTTGTGTAAGATTGTTCCATAGTCATAGTTGCTGTTCCATCTGTAGATTGTCCTGAGATGTTTGCATTTCCACTCTTATCAAAAGGTGGAAATTTAAATCTACAAGTCCAAACCCATCCACTCTCCGGAGTGAATTCTGATGGTGTTGCTTCAACTAAAAAACCATTTTTGGCTACTAATCTTGCTCCTACTTGATTTAAATTGATCGCACTAACTGCACTTGTCACAGTTGTATCATCTGTAAGTAAGAAAGTTACTCTATACTTTGTTCTATTTCTATCTACTGAAAAATCTAAAGGCTGTGTTGTATCTGAAGTTCCTGAACAGAATAAATCAAAACAACCTGTTCCAGTATTCGCAGAAACACTTGTAGAATCACTACCTACTTCAACAGGATATAATTTCAATGTGACTTCTGTTGGTTCCATTGGCTTAAAGTTAGATAATCTCCCTCCAGCTAATGTAGCAATAAAATCTACATCTTTCATACCTATCTTAAAATCTACTGAGTCGCAGATAGTATAGAAATTCAACTCATCTCCATCTAGCTTACTTACATTTACTAATGCAACTTCACTAAACATATCTGGTGCTGCCATTTATTTTTTGTCTCCTTTTTTATTTCTTTTCTGCTTAGAAGAAACTTCTAAGTCTTTCTTTTCTTCAGATTCTTGAACATTATTTAAATCAGTTACTTTTAACACATCAGGTCTATCTATTATTGGCTCATATGGAGAAACCATTTCTTCTCCAGCTCTTAGTAAAAAACCTTGTGCTGTTTTCTTTACTCTAAATTTTCTTCTGTCGTTTGTGATATTTTTTATCTTAAACATATTTTAGTACCTCCCTTTCCCTTTATTTTCTGTAGTTGAGCATCCTCCTCTACCTCTATTAGCTCTCTTTCCTTTACCACTTCCATCTTTTTTTGGAACTCCTTTTTTAGCATTTTTTTGGGTTTTTCTTTGATATACTCTTTGAGCAATTGCCCATGAATCACTTTCAGTATAAGGTTTATTTGTTCTTGGATTAGTTTTTCCTTTAAGACTTCTCCATATTTCTTTTTGTATTCTATCTAATTCAGCTGGAATTTTATTTTACCCCCCTTATTGTTTGACTAACTCGTTTATTTAATCTTTGTGAGAATTTACCTAAATTTTTTTCTAAAGCAGGCGATAAAAATGGTTTGTAGTGGGTAATTCTGGCATATCCCTTTTTAGGAGGCATATTTCCTTTAACTACTCTAACTCCCCTTGTTCTACTCATAGATTTATATCCTTTTCTTGTTCTAACCAACCAACCAGATTTTAATAAAGTTCTAATTGAAACATAAGCAGGCAATCCTTTTCCAAATTCCATTCTACTTGCATGAGGAGCTGTTGCTTTTAACACTATTGTTTTATCTCCTACTTTCGATATTGTAATGCTATTTGCTAATTCTCCTTTAAATCTTGGTGCTAATAATCTTGCTGATTTTCTTACATCTTTTAGAAATAAATCTGATTGATCTAATATTGATTTTTTTAGTTTTAGTAATTTTAACAAATAGTGGTTTATTCTTTTTAAGTTTTGAACTTCTAATTTTATCATTTTAATATGCCCTCGTCCTATCAAATTTAAATGTAAATCTAAATCTACTTCTTCTCATATGAACTTTAATATTACCGTGTTCTACAAAATCATCGTCAGTATCTTCTAAATTTAAATTTTGTATTCCTAAATCTGCTAAACTACTTTTATATGTTTCAATAGATTCATTTATTGCATCATGAAATTTATCTACTGCTTGAGAGTTAGTAGCAAAAACTTCTATATCAATTGTAGCATTAACATTTGTTTTTCCAAAAGTAAATTGTTCATGAGGAATTCTTGGACTATTAACTACAATTATTGGAAAATTAGACTTACTTGAAAAATCAACATCTGAATAAGAACTAGCATAAGTTTGAACTGTTTGACTTCCAGGACTAATAGAAATATTTACTGATGTAACATTAGATTTTATCCTATCGTAGAATTCTCCCCATATATCACTTGATAAAGTTGTTTTACTTATTGTCATCCTCACTCCGAGTTTAATTTATCGCACAAGCAATAAACTAATATATATAAATACCTAAACTATATAAATGTTTATATTTTTCTAGCAACTACCTGAAGCCAGTAATCTGTATCTTGTAAAGAGGAATCAAAAAGTTCATCTATTTGATACCATTTACTATCATGATAAAGTTTTGTTCCTCTGACTATATTTGATTCATTATTTTTAAAAGTAAATCGTTTATCTCCTGATTTAAACAACCCACTTGTTACTTCATCATCGTTTTGAGTTAAAACATCTACCATAGCAATAGTAGAAGTATCTCCAAATAATTCAAAAACAATGTCTTCTGAACTAGCTGTCCAAGAAGAACCCCCATCATCTGAAGTTAAGATATTTCCATCATCATACCCTCCTGCAGATACAGTTCTTACATCATACTTATTATCTGTATCCCCCCCAGAAACGCTTACTACAAGGGAATACATAGTTTCTGACGAGAGATCGTAGGTTACAGGCAAAGTTATCCATTCAGTATCTCCATCATCAATTAAGTCTGTATAATCTAAAGTTTCTTCATCTAAAGCAGACCCTGTAGGTTTGCTATCTCCATCAACTGCATAAACTCCAATTGTTATTGCTCCAGGAGTTCCTGTTCTCTTTACCTTTATTTTTATTGAAGTTAAAGTTATACCTGAACTTCCAATTGTAAAGGTTTGTGCAACATAATTTGAATCATAACAAGCAGTATTAGAATCATCTCCTGAGGTGGATTCAGAATTCTTTGAATCTCCTAATACTACTTGAGCGTTTCCCCTTTTGTCATAATCTAGTTTTGTCACTTTTCTTACAGTAACAGTATCTCCAAAATCTTCTAATTCTTTATTAATATGTCTTGTATCTAATATTCCCATTTTATTTTAATAACAGCGTTATGCAACCAACACAAATAGATGTTAGAACTGTAATAATAATTGTAGCCCAATGGGGCAGTCTCTTAGAATAATGATTATTCAAATTATGATAAAAATCAAATAAACTATCTATTTTACCTTTAATATCTTTAACATCTTCTTTCATATCTGTAACAATTTGTCTAGTTACTTTACCATATGTACAGTCATTGCTTTTTGCCATCATAAATTACTCTTAGATTGTTCAACTTTTGACATCCCTTCATAATTAATCTCATCAACTAACTTCATAGCCATTTGGTAGTATTTCTCAAAAGATTCCATATCTCTATAAATTCTTTTATTTCCTACAACAAAAGTTGGAGCCCTCCCAATATTTAATTTAGCATAACAATATGCAGCAGAAAGAAAAATACAAGCTTGTTTAACTTTATTATCTGGAGTAGAAACATCTCTATAACACCATTCATAAGTGACATAAAGAGTTACTCCAGAACTAGGTGCAGAGTCTAAGGTAAAAGAACAATCATCTTGATCTATAGAATCAACCGTTAGAGTGGTTTCATTTCCATCAGAATCAACTTGATAAACAATTAAGTCATCTGTATCCACATCTCCATCATTATCCATATCTGCAAGATATTTTCCCTTCCAGTTTCTTACATAATAAGTAGTGTTGCTTCCATCAATTTTATTCTTTCTTGTATTATCTATCTGCCCAATTCTTTCTCTAACAACTCTAACATTAATCAATCCATTTAATTCTCTTGTAGCTCCTGCTATAATTTTTGTTACATCAGCGTCGGCTATATCCGAACTGCTTATATTTGTGAAGTCGTTTACTTCTACATATGTGCAATATGCCACTTTTTCTCCTTGTTTTTAATATAAATCCTCTGGAAAATTTATGAGGACAAACCAAAATAATTTTTAAGTTTTTTAACTACATCGTTACGGAATGGAACTTTATCTTGTTCTAAAGCTTTTACTAAATCTCTAACTGAACTATAGATTTTTTTAATATCATCAAGGATTTCTTTACCTATTCCTTTGATATTAATAAGTTCATCTAGCTCTTTTCCTTTTTTTTTACTTTTTTAGGGTTAGAAGATTCTTCGGTAATAGCTTTTGGATTTCCTTCTCCATCACAAGTTGAACATTCTTCTCCTTTAGCTTTAGCTTTTCCAGCACATTCATAGCAGTGAAATTTTTTTTCTTCCATTTTATGTTCTATAAACATCTCCACCGTTTGCTACTTGAGCCGCTGCTTTCTCAGAGAAGTTGCCAGCCATGAATACGGTAGTTGGTACCAACTCATCTCCAGATGCACCAAAGGTTCTACCATCTTGACAAGCAAACATATTACCAGCCAGTATCCCAACACTTCCAGTTAAATGTAACATCTTGGTATTTGTTCCAGAACCTATTGCTGGAATAGCTGTAAATACATTATTCCTAATAATTATTCCATTAACTCCAGAACCACCAGTATAAATATTACAATCAACATTTGCTGCAGGTCCACTAAATACATTATCTTCAATTACCCAATCTTGTGGTACTGTATTTGAAGTTCCAACTAAAATTATATCTCCTTCATTCTTATAAAATCTATTTCCTCCAACATATAATTGCCAAGCATTTCCTGCGGCAGTTGTATAAATTGCTCCGCCAGTCTCTGCGTGTTTAGTTGTTACCTTACAATTTTTAAAGTGGCATCCAATTATTGATGTTCCAAATGCTGCTTTTGCTGCATAATCATCATCAAGTAAAATTCCTCCTCCAGTTGATCCTGATCCATTAAATCCTAAATTTGCAATTAAACATCCTGGGGCTCTTATTGTAAGTAATGCTGTAGAACCTGAACCTTTCTTAATTTGTGGTAACCCACCTTGAGTTCTTCCTCTACTAACTCCAATAATAGCTAAATTTGATGCGGTATAAGGGATTATAATTGTTTCAGCATAACTAGCAGGGTCTCCAGTATAATCTGTATGTGTTTTAGCAACTACATAAATTGTATCTTCTGCACTTGCTGCAGTAACTGCTTCTTGGATTGTCTTAAATGCATTCTCCCATGAATTCCCTGAACCTGATGTTGTAACATCTCCATCTACATACCAAACATTTCCTGGCGAAACTGTAAAAGAATTTCCTTGTACCCAAAGGCCATTTGTAAATTCTCCATATTTCCATTTACCACTACCAGAATGTTGTCCATATCTTCCTCCTATTCTCTTGAAATTACTCATCTTATTTTACCTCCTTTCAAACATCTTGGGTCCATCGCCAAAGGCGAATCTCTACCTGATTTCTCAGGGCCATCCAAAACTCGAAAGTCTTGATCATAATTTTTACATCCGAAGATGTGTTGTTTTTCTAAAAAATAAAAAACAAAAACAACAAAAAAAATAAAGTATTTTTAATCGTCTGATACTAAGATCTTAACGACTGCATCAGGATGAATTACTACTGCATCAACATACATATAAATTCCTAATCTCTTCTCGTCTCTTTCATTGTAATCCCATACTCTTAGTTCTGGTTTCTTACCATAAACAACTGCAAGAGCTTTCTTAGCTTTAATCAATAAACATTGAGTACAAGCTACAGCTGCAGTTTGTGCATCGGGTGCAGTACCAGAAGCAGCAGTTCTTTCTAAGAAATTTGTTTCTACAATTCTAACTCCTAAATATGTTATTTTTCCGATTTCACCATTTTTTATAATAGTGTTATCTCCATATTCTGAAGCATTAACAAATTGTGAATCTTTCATAAAAGATTCTGCTTGAGCAGGTCCAATGAAAAGTACGAAAGGATCATCATTACTATTCTGCCATGCGTTCTTTCTATAACTTGAAATAGCTACTAAAGTTTCAGCACCATAAGCACCACTTGCTCTGTATCCAAATTGTCTATCTGTTAGCTTTCTTTTACCTTTAGCAACAATGTCTGTTGTAATGATATCTCCAGCTGCAAGAGTGGCTGAACTTGTTGCGTCTCCTCCAAAAATAGTTTGAGCTCCAGCAGCAGTACTTGTAGAGTTTGTAGCATCTCCTAGCTTAGTTACAATTAAATTTTCAATATAACTAGCCATGTCATGTGCTAAATCTACTTTAACTTCTTCTAAAATATTTACTACATTTGTATCAATACCATAGTTCTGAATTGCAGCAGGTAAAATAACTGGTAAAGGTTGTGCAGTCACATTATCAAAATTACTTATTGTTTCCCACTCAACATCAGCAAGAGTGTTTGCATAAGGACCTGTACCTGCACCTGAACCTCCGATATCACTACCTGAAGTGTTATATGTGCTTCCGTTATATCCTCTATATTGATTTCTTTTTTGTATAGAAATTTGATGTTGTCCTTTAGGTATATTCATTTCCTTTACCCAATGGATAAAGTGCATGTCCATTTTTGCAGCATCAACTAATTCTTTCATGTATGTGGTTGGTTGTAACCCATATTGAGTCATAGAACTACCTCTTAAACTGTTTGGTTCTGTTTCTGCTAATTTTTGAAAACTATTTTCCATTATCTTAAGTTTAGCATCGAAGCAAGTTCTCTAGAACCTCTCATTGATCCATTTCCTGTGAATGAAAATGAAGCATCTTCTGATACTTTAGTTCCTCCAACAGATCTTGATCTAGCTGATAATTTTTCTTTACTTAAATCGTTCTTTGTTTGTGAAACTTTTTCTTGTTCTAATTTTTGTACTTTTTCTTTTAGTAAAGAAACTTCTTTCTCTAAACTTTGAAGTTTTGATTGTTCAGGAGTAAGTTTTCTTTTGTTTGCTAGTTTGTTAGCAATTTCTGCCATCTTATCCAAAAGTTTTTCTTCAGTTTCTTCAACTTCTTTAGGTTCCTCCTTCACTTCCTCAGCCTTTTCCTCAACTTCTTCTTTTACTTCTTCAGCTGGTTTTTCAGCTTCTTTTACTTCTTCATTAACTTCTTCTTTAGGTTCTTCTGTAGACTCTTCATCTTGAGTTTTTTGTTCTTCTTCTGCCATTTTATTACCTCCTTTCAACTCTCTTAAATTTGACTTCTTTTTCTTTTTGTGCCCTACTGGTTGTAATCCTTTTGAATTTACTTTACTTCCTTGAACATCTTTTGATGTTGTTTCTGCTAGTTTCTGTTTTAATGTTCTCATTTCTATTCTTTCTTTATGGGATAATTTTTCTAATTCAGTATTTAATTGGTCATCAGAAAGGTACTCATTTATGTAAGATTCTTTACAAGCAGGTTCAACAACTACTGCAAAATTCTTAAAAATAAAATCTTTTTGGCTTTTGCTAAACTTATCATATTTTCCTGCAACAAAAGCACTAACTCCAAAAGGAGCTTTTCCATCTATTAATTTAGTTGCTAATTCTAAATCACATAAATTTAAATCTCCGAGAATAAAACCCTCTCTTGTTGGATCTAATCTTGGATTAGAAACAAATCCTAACCAATCTCTTATAGTAAGAGGTCTCCCCTTATTATTATCATCTTTGTGATCTGCAACTAAACTAATTACATCTTTATCTTTCCAATCTGTATTTTGAAATGCTTTAGATATTTCTTCTGCAGAGTAATTTCTTCCATTCCAATTTCCTGGAGCAAGTAATACTTGATTTTTTATTGTTCTAATTTGGTTAGAATTAAGTTTTTGATTTGATTGTATACTAACTTTAGTTATCTCTCTCATATAAATATATATATCTTTGAACTATATAAATGTTTTTATTTATTTAGGTTTTATAATTTTATATATCTATATACTTTTTTTATAATCCTTTAAGCTATATCCATATTGTCCGAAATGCAAAAGCTGTATTTTTGGGTCTGCAAATATTTTATATCCTTTCTCTCTAGCCCTTTGGCAAAAAGCAAAGTCTTCTGACAAGTATTCTCCATTGTAAACCATTGGTAAGTTAGGAACCATAAATTCCTTAGTAAGTTCTACTATTACTTTTCTAGATATAAGACAGGCTCCTCCAGCTATCCAATTAACTTCATGTACTTCATTAGGTATTTTAAAGATATAATCTTTTGGAAATTCTTTATTTTTCTCATAATATTCTTGTAAATCTAAGGGTCTATGTGCTGGAAAACATGGTTGTTTTTTATATACATAAATTCCTCCAATAATCTCTTTTTTACTCTCTATTAATTTATCTATTGGATTAACATCCTGTTCTTCAAAATAAATATCTGCATCTACATTAAAAAAATAATCACAATCTGTTTCTAAAAACCTTTTATATGCTATTTGCTTTGCGTGTTCTACACTTGCTCCAATAATGTTATTATAGTAAACTTCATGATTAGAATTTTCAATAATTTTTTTATGATTTTTTAGAATATTTGGGTTTTGGAAGTTAAATATTGGGGTAAAGAAAAAAATCTTCATCTTTATTTATCCTGGTATATCATACCATAAAAGATGGTTAATTCTTTCTCTAGTATATAAATCATTTACTTCTGTTGGAGTAAGTGCTTTTGAAAATACCATTACTTCGTCTATTGAACCATTCCAAGCTCTATTAGCTGTTCCATCAGTTCCTATTCTAAAATTCCCTAATTGATTTCCATAATCAGTCATTCCAGTATAAGTTATTGGTTCTAAAGAAGAAGAACTATAATCTCCATTAATATATCCTGTAATATTTCCATTAGTATGATTATAAGTCATAGTGAGCATATTCCATTTATTTAAATAATCATCTTGATTATAAAGAGGTTCCATAGCTCCTCCATTATTTCCATCTGACATAAAATTAATTTTTGTTGAAGAAAATCTAATTGAAGGAAAATCATCCCTTCTCCAAATAACATATCTTACATTATTTGCAATAGATAAATTAACAGGATTAACCCAAACATTTATAGAATAACTTTCATTTGATAAATAATAATCTGGCAAATAAACCCCATCTCCATCACCATCAAAACTCATTGCTCCTCCATACTTTCCAGAGGAATTATAGATTACATCATTTACTAAAGTTCCATCATTATTATTATCTGTATAATCATAAGTTGTAGTTGTTGAAACATTATCATCAAAAGGCAAATATAACTCTAAACCTAAAACATCATAAGAGTATGTTGCGTCTCCTTCAAAAGTTCCATCATTTAAACCTGCTGAATCTGTTGCATTTGCATCACTTGTATCGTCAAATAAATACTGACTTACTAAATTAGTTTCATTTCTTTTTGTTGTTGATTTTCTTCCATCTGAATAAAGTGTAGAAATATCGTCTGCTGTTAAAGAAGTGTTCCAGATTTCTACTTTGTCTATGCTTCCATTTAAGTGTTTCAGTGTTCCAGCTACAACCTCTCCTGCTAATTTCATTGAAGAAAAATTATCTGTCAATAACCCTTCATCAGTATTCTCTAAAACTCCATTTAAAAATAAAGACATATTTTTATCAGAACCATTATTTACAGCAACAGCATGGTACCAGACACCCTCTGAAATATCTCCAACATCACTCTCAACCCTAACAATAACAGAATCATTCCTTTCGATAAATTCCAAATCTCCTCCGTCATCTACTTGAATCCCCACCCCATGAAGACTATCATGCTTAAAATAAACCAAAGGGGTAAAATATCCTAAACTACCTAAATCATACAATTTAAACCATAAAGAAACACTGAAATCTTCTGAAGTATTATTAATACCAAATTCATTATTAACTAAAACATAATCCCCATTACCATCAAAATAAGCATGAGAATTGTCATCGTCTAAAGAGTAAGGAGAGTATGCTGTCCTAGGGGAAATTCCAAAGCCTGTTTGTCTCTCGTAAGTATTTATATCTAAACTAGAATCTGTACGAAGAGAGATGTGATTTGTTTTTTCTCCAGTATATAAATTTCTAACTTGGTCTCCTGTTAGGGCTATATCATATACTCTGAAATCATCCAATATTCCCTCAAAATTTCTATCTCCATCATCTTCTCCCAACCGAGCAAGTCCTCCAGCATTAGAGTTATTATTTCTATTTGAATTTGCCCCACTTAATTTCCATTCTCCATCTAAATAAAGTGTCTTGTTCCCAGTTGAAGTATCATAAGTTACTGTAACTAAATGCCATCCATCTAGAGTATCATCTATATCATATTCAATCTCAGAACTTGAAGAATCTCCTCCAGAAAAATTTTGGGTTTTAAAGAACAATTCAATATTCCCTGAACTATCTTTTAGAAAAATATTAGGACTATCGTCTGTTCTCCAAAATAAAGTAGAGTGGTTATTTAAATACTTACTATAATTTATTTGATCTAAATCTGTATTCATCCAAAATGAGACACTAAAGTTATGGAAGTCAAAAGGATAATTAATTTTGTTTGAACTTGGAAAGTGTATTCTTAAATCATCAAAATAAACTCTTGTTTGTTCTTGGGAGCTATTTGCAACATAAGATTCTACATAATCCACTTCACTCCAATTAATTGTATCTATGTTTTGATAATTGCTTTCATTGAAATTTAATTGTATTTTTTCCCAAACTCCCTCTGTTAGGTTATAGTCGTATATTGAATCAACATCCCAATTAGTTTGATTAACAGTATTTTCGTTTCCAAATTCAAACGCATCAATAGTACATTTTCCATTTGGCATAACTGTTCTACTACAATTATCAATCTTAACCCATATAGTAAGATAAGCATCCCCCAAACCATTTGTAGAATTAACATAATCTGAAGCATCAAAATCAACTCCTTGCCATGTAAATACCTGATTATATACATTTCTACCTGTTGTTGTATTTAGAGCATAATCCCCCTCAATGTTTTCAGTTGTTAATACTCCCCCTGGAGCTCCAAGACTAAATAAATCTTCAAATCCCCAAACTTGTCTTCCTCCTTTAAGTTCTAAGTAATCATCATCTCCATCAAAATAATATCCATCTTCAAATCTTCCTAAATTTGTATGTTTGGGATTATCTCCTCCATAAACTTCTCCCCAACCATTATTTTTATATCCTATAAATTTTGAGTTATTAGAACCGTCTTTACTATCAAATGGATAATAGTATACTAAGTTACTTTCATCTATTAGACCCTTAGCAGGGTCGGTATTTAATTTTAAACTATATGTTCTATCATAATTATAAAGATTAGAAACCTCATCTGCACTTAGGCTTCTATTGTAAATTCTAACTTCGTCTATTGAAACATTGGCATAAAGAAACCTGTTCCCACCAATAATCCTACTCCCACCAATAGTAAAATCATTATCATCTCTAATATTTATTGTATCTGGAACATCTGTAGAATCTAAAGTATCATCTATATACAAGCTCATATTTCCACCTGATTCATAAGTCATAGTAAGAAGATACCATCTATTTTCTTGTAAAGTATTAACACTAGTATATAAATCCCCAGAATAAGTACTATTTCTATAACCAAAATTAATTCTATGGGAAGGATGAATAAAAGACATACCATAATCATAATCTTTTTGTAATAACCCTGAACTATTTGATTCTCCAAACTCATCAAATTTAGCCCAAAGAGATAAAGTAAAATTAGTTGTTTCATTAAACTTTATACTTGTTTCAGTTCCATCAAAAATAATATCATTCTCTCCACTAAAATGAAATCCTCTTCCTTTTACTCCTTTGCTTACTTCTCCTCCCCTATTTGTTCCATCATAATTTCCTACACTATCTTTAGCATCGCCCTCAAGTCTCCAATGAGCAACTAAGCCTGTATTATTTCCTGTTCCAAACCAAATTGGATCTACATAATCTTCTTCTAATTCTCCTATAAGGGTATTGTATCCAAAGCCCCATTTGATTGTATCTTCTGGATTATTCTTATAACCAACAACCCTTATTTGATAATCTTTTCCCTTCCTAAAAGCTATACTAAACTTTCTTGTGTCATCTTTATTACTTAAACCACACCATGTTCCAGTACAAGATTTATCTAGAGGAATATCTCTCCAACCGTTTCCCCAACTTCTTTGTAATTTCCAATCTTTTAAATTAGGATCAAACTCAAAGGGAGTATCTCTTCCCCAAGGGTCATAATTCGTAGGATAGATAAAAATATCCTCATTTGCTGTAAAATTAACATAAGCATAACAAGGATCTTCTATTGTTCCTGCACAAACCATATCTCCAGAATGTCCTGTAATTGCTATAGAACCAAAGTAGACTAAATATAAGAAAGTTATTCCTATTAGAGTTCCTACTGGTATTCCTGCCCTAATCGCCCATTTCTTAATTGATTCTGTATATATTCTTTTTGACATTTCATCTTTTTACCATAAGTCTACCCAATTTGTGCTATTACATACTTGTGCTATGTGTGAAGTATAGTTGTATGCTATTTGTCCTTCTGAATTGCTATCGCAGTTATCTAAACTACTTTCTAATCTTAAATTTTCTATAGTATTATTATCCATATCTAAATGTGAATTAATTGTAACATTATCTTCAAACTTAAATTGATATGCTCCATCTAAAATTACATTTGTTCCATCTCCATAGATATCTAAAATTAAATTTCCTGTTGCATCTCCAGAAGTAATATTCCCACTTACTCTAGTATTATCGTCGAGAACAATACTATCTGTACCTGAATCTAAAACAAAATCCTCTTGGTCGTGAGTTAAACTTCCCCATTGAGTTAAGTTAGAGTTTGATGTAACTGAATGTATAAAAAGTGTAGGGTTAGCTTGTTCAACATGGTCATAATCTTGATCTAAATTTGACCTATCAGCAAAGATAATGCTCCTAGAAGTAGAAGATAAATACATAAATAAAGTATCTACAGCTTGTGCTACATTCCACTCCATACTAGCATCAGATGAACTTCCAAAAATAATATCCAATCCATCTTTTATATTAAAGTAATTCCAAAGACTAATTGATCCATCAAAATAAGAATCTCCATCAACTTCAAGTTTTCCACTAACAAATAAATCATCCTCACTTGTTAAACTATGGCTATCTGTTCCAGCATCACCAACTCTAATAGTGTCTCCATCCCCAAAAAGGGTATCAACAGTAAGATTTTCTACTTGAGTTAAAGAAGTATTTAATGTTGCATCTATAGAACCCTCAACCCATAAATCTCCAGAAGATTTTTCTAAAGTCATAATATTTTGGGTGTCATTATTCCAAAGAAAATAATCTGCTGCACTAGATTCTCTAACTTCATACCATCTGCTTGTTGTACTTACATTTCCATCATCATCATTTGACTTAATATACCACTTATAAGCCCCAGTAGTTAAACCAGTTATAGTAGTTGTATTTGCAGTATTATTATCTGCAGTAACTGTTTTATTATAAATCATTGTTTCATTATCTACTGGACTTAAATATATGTAAGATGTTACTGTTGTATTTACTGTACTAACTGGAGTCCAATTAATTGTCATTGTAGTGCTAGTAGAAGTAGCATAATTATCTGGAGAATTAATTGTTGTAGAAACTGTAGCTCCAATAAAAGATACAAAAAGTATTATTAAAAAAATAGGTAATAGTTTTTTCATTTTTTCTTCATAGCTCCTTTAATTGATAAATTTCCTTGTGAATCTATTTCTGCGATGGTAAACCCTCTAGAATCTTTAATTATAAATTTGTCTGTTCCAGAACTATCACTTAGTTGTACAGTTTTTGCAGGTTTAAATCCAGAACTAAAAAGAGCCAATTTAATTGCCTCCTTCTATTGTCCTAACCTCTGAAGTAGATGAACCAGTTATCCCATATAAAGTACAATCAGTCCCAATATCAAATGATTTTTCTTCTCCTGCTTCTAAAGGATAACCATCTGCTGTTGTTACTGAACTATCTCCAAGATAAACTGTGTTAGAACCTATGTTTTTAATCAAGATTGTTTTTCTATAATCTAAATTACTTGAAGGTATTGCTGTAGCTGTAGTAGTCACTGTTGTTGTATTCTGAGAAATAACTTCTATTGGATCAAAGTAAAATGCCTGCCTATCTTGCACATCTACTGTTTTTCCATCTTTTCTTACTAGTACTCTTGACATATTTTCCTCCCTTGTTTTCTCATCGGCTTAAAGCCTCGAACTATTAAGGTTAAAATAATTAACTCATTAAACTATATAAATGTTTTGATTTAGTTAATTTTTTTCAGATTCTTTTTCTTCCATCCTAATGTAACATCCTGCAGGTCTTTCTAAATCTCCGTAATACATTCCTGCATTTTTATTGCAAGTTATTGAGTCTTTGTCATATAATGTACATCTTTTATGGAACTTACATTTATTTCTCATTTTGAATTTATATAATCTCTTCTTCATCTATGTCTAACGCCACTAATTGTTTTAGTACTTTTCTTTTGAAGTTTTGATTGCTTATCTTAAAAATATTTTTGTTTATTACATATTCAAAATAGTTCTCTTTTCTTGTAGGGATTACTACTTTTAATTGTTTTATTTTTTGTTTTGATATTGACTGCTTTATGCTGTAAATAAATTCGCTATCTCCAGCAAAATTAAATTTACCAAAATAATTATATTCTTTTTCTTTACTAATAGGAACTCTAACTTCATACTTAAAAAAAACTTCAATAGGTTTTAATTTCTTTTTTTTAAAAAGAGCTTGAGAAATTTCTGCAAAAGCTCCAAAACCCCTAGTAATTATTTTATGGGCTAAACCATATCCTCTAGTAATCAATCCGCTAGTGTTCTTTGCCATTATGCTCCCTCTCTACTAAATACATCTGTTTCCGATGGAGAACCTGATTTATTTTTCAAATCAAAAGTGTATAGAACTGTAGAACCATCTGAATCATAAAACTTCATTTGGTTTCCTTCTATTTTCCAGTTACCTTTTTCAATTTGTAAAATCTTTCCAACTCCTGCAGTTTCATTTGTTGAAAACTTATATCTTTCAGAACCGCTTAATGTGTTTGTTCCATCTGCCCTAATACAATAATCTGTATCCTCGTCATAAGAAGAAAAATTATAATAATAAAACCCTCCAGCAATTTCTGTCATACTTTGAGAATTAACAACCTGAGTGCCATCAACTTTCCAAATATCTATAGTTGGACTAAGCCCTGTTTTTGGACTTCCACTCGAAGTAAAAAAAACTATTATATTCATCTTAATTACACATACTCCTTAGTTTAATTATTTTTCCATAAACAATATTCATTGATATTCCTCCAAATCATGTTTAATTTCTTCATAACAACGGAAGTATTCTGTTACATCATATCCTTGTTTTTTTAAAACCACCAAACCAACTCTAAGTCTTTCTAATTTTTCTTTTTTATTTCCTATTTCTGTAAAAAAAACAATTTCTCCTATAAATGAATCTAAGGTTATTTTTATTTGATCGTATGTTAAATCATCTAGTTTCATCTTATCCAAATTTATACCCCTCATTTACAATTATCATACATCCATCGCTTATTTCCCATTTACCAATAGTGGTAATATTAGCAGCCAAAGTAAAAGTTCCTGAATTACTAAATATTATATCATTTCCTCCTAAGTCTACATTACTATCAATGTTGCAATTATCTGAGCAATCCACTTCCCAATTTCCAGAACTATAAGTACAACTATCTCCAACAGCAACATTAATACTCAAATTCCTTACTTCTGATTTATTCTCATTTGTTCCATCTGAACAATTAACCCACCAATCATAATTATCATTTGCTAAAGTTTGATTAGCAGTAATTGTTGTAGCTGTCCAATTAACAACACTTGCATTACTTCCAGCTCCAAAAGTTGTGCCATTATTCATATATAAAACACAAGATAAACTTGAAGCAATATCATCTGTTGCATTAAACACAAAATCAGGAGTATTGTCTGTTGTGTTTTCTGCATCATCTTCTGGAGTTGTTAAATATATTTGTGGAAATTCTGTGTCTTCTTCTTCAGATTCTTCAATATCTCCTGTTATAAGCATTGTTGTTGTTTCAAAAAAATTGTTATACTCTGCGTTAAGCCATGAACTTGACCTTGCATTAGACGATAAACGAAATTCATCAAGATACCCATTCATTGTTCTACTCCAGTGTCCTAATTGAATACCTTGGTCTCCAGCAGATATATCATTGTCTGAACCAGTAGCGCTTTCCTGTTGTATGCCGTCACCATATAACTTTAACCTTTCACTTGCTAAACTTCGGTCAAATACTGCTGCAGTATAACGCCATGTCCCTGCACTAGGTTTCCAAGCAGATGTAGAATGAACTCCTCCAGAAGTTCTCACATAAAAAATAATCCCGCTATCATCGTTATATAATAAATACTTATAATTTGAGTCATCATGCAATGCAATAGCAGCTCCATCTGTCCATCCAATATTATAAAAGAGACTACTTATTGTTACCTCCCCTCCAGTGTCTAAAATAGCTGAATCTGAAGTTAAAATATAATCACTAGAATCAAATTTTGCTGCCCCTCCTATTTTTCCAGAAACAGAAGTTACTCCACTTAAAGTTCCATCTAACCCATTTACTGTCCTATCTTCTGCAGGGTCATCTCCTAAAGGAAGCACTAAAAGATAATGTTCATCATAAGCATCATACTGTCCATATTGAGCATCAACAGCAGGTTGAGAAACAACAGAATTATTGCCCCAATACATTGTAATATTTGTATCTGTGATATTTGAAACATTAATTACTCTAACAGCAATTTCCATTTCAGATAAATTCGGATTATTATTCAAAGTAAAATTTCTAATATCTGTTCCTAGTCTAACATTTCCTTGATAAAATCTTAAATCTGCTCCACCATTTAAAGCAGGACGAGTTCCATCTAAATCTAATACTCCATTAACATCTTGCATTCCAGAAGCATTATGAGTAATAATTAAAGTCCAATTAGTTAATTCTTCATCAATATAATCTGAATCAATAGTTATATTCATTCTATAATTCATTTCATCATATTCTGAAAAACCAGGGTCTTCTGAATCTATGTCTATTGTATAAGATTCTCCTTTAGCAAGTGTTTTATAAAAAGTCCAGTTATTATCTAAACAAGTTTGAGATTCAAAACTCCAGTTCTTACACTTATAAAGATTACTTGTTGTTGCAGATTTAATATTTAGATTTGCATTATTAAAACTTAAATCACTTGGGTCTATTGAATAAGATTTAAAGGGCATCATTCCATTAAGTAAATTTCCTTGTTCTGCATCTTCTTGAATATCTAAAACTTTAATTCTATTATTAAATAAACTTAAATTTTCAAAAGTTATATTATCAAATACATCACTTTCGTTGAATATTATTTCTGCATCATAGTAACCATCTTCTATTACAAAAGCATGTCCATTGTTTAAATTAGAAATAGAAGAACTTGTATATTTCAATTCATCATCTTGATATAAATTAATTGTTGTGTTTATTCCTTGTGTTGTTCCTGTTCCAACAACCTTTCCATAAATAGTAGATAAACTTGAATTAGTTTCAATAGAATAATAATCACTTACTCCAACAAATCCATGAATATCTGTGCAAACAATATCAAAGTTCTTTGACTTTTCTGAATCTTCTGTTATTTTAAATAATTGGTATCTATCTCTCATAATGTTTTCTTTAGTTTCTACTATTTGATTTTTATTAACTCTTAAAGAACAATTTGCTATTTCACTTTCATCTGAAACATTAAAAGCAATAATTATATCACCTGTTCCTTGTTGAGTATTGTTTTCCGGAGACATAATATTTACAACAGGGTCTTCTCCATTAGAATAATTTATAAATAATTCAGGAGGATAAGTTTCATTTACACTTGAATAAAATTTCTTTAATGTAACATTATCAGAATAACCTATTAATGCAAAACCATATTGTTCTTCTCCATTCATCCAATCTTGAACAATATCTGTAACATCAAATTCAATCCATCCATAATTATTATTAACTATTTGAGTATCTGAAGTATCAAAAGTAGAGGGTTGATTATTCCAAGTAAGATTTGTTTCATTCCAAGTTTGATTTGCTTTTCCAACTGAAATACTTAAATCAGAAGTTTCATTTATTGGAGAAGCATAAAAGTAAAGTTTTAAAGTTGCTTCAAAAATAGTTGTATATTCGTGAATGTCTGTAAGGTTAAAATCTAAATAACTCCTTGCTGTTTCATTCCCTACCCATAAAGAATTTGCTGTTCCATAATTATTATTTGGTTTATCTGAACGAGAATAAGTATCTTGAGAAACACTAAAATTATTCTGCTGTGGGTCAAAAAGACGAACATTTTTTATATAATTATTTGAATCTATCATATATCTTATAATCAGTTTTCCTTCTTCTTTATCTTTATATTTATAAATCTTAGAATAATAATTTCCATCATCCCACTCTACTTTCATCTTGTGTCCAAATTCTTGTGGACTTTTTAAATCTTTTATTGTTTCCCCATTATATAATAATTTATGGACTTCATAAGCAAGTATTTTATCTTCCCCATTAATAATCTCTATTGTATGTTTAATTGGAAACAACTCTATATCTTTTGTTCCACCATCAAATAAATAGGTATCTATCGCAGTTATATTCTCTTTAAAATAAGCTGTTCTAATAATCTCTGTTTTATTATCTTGTAAAATATTATATTCTATCTCTCTGTTCTTGGCTCTCATCTTTTTAGTGCCATCATAAAGATTAGTATATTCTATTCCAGAAACAACCCAACTCTCATTCTCATATACTCTAAAGATAGTTTTAGTTTTTTGTACATCTATTCTTACAGAATCAGGTAAAAGAATATAAATAGAACTAGTTAAAATTACTAAAATCAAAAATCCAATTATATATTTTTCTTTTCCCATTTTTCATTTTCAACCTTGAATAACAACTGCACTACCATTGTAAGTGATATATTTAGTACACTCCTCTCCATCTAAACAGAATCTTGTATGATTTATACTCATATTATAATTTCCTACAGAGACATTCCCCGTATTAGATAATTCACTTAAATCAAATGAACTATTAGTATAAGTAGTATCGTCATCTGCTTCACAAGCCAAATCATTTCCATCAATATATAAATGATTTCCTTCTCCACAAGATGTACCAAAACTTATTTTACTTTCGTTTATCTCATCATCATCTATAACTGTATCTAAATCTAAACTAGAATTCCAATAGTCTCCTTTTTCTGCGCTCCAATTTCCTAAACTATCTACATAAGTCGTAGTGGCATATGCTAAACTAATTACCCAATCATAGATTTCATCTGCAAGACTAAAATGAGTTGTATCTCCATCGCTTGGAGTAGCATGAGGAATCCCTGTAATATTATCCCAATCTTGAGCACGGTAAAGAGTGTCTGCATAACTTTCATTCCAACTTGAATTGTCTCCAGTAACTGAGATGTCTGCATACAATGTGTCAGCGTATGTTTTATTGAAACCTGCATGAGTATCGTTCCAATATCCAAATCCAATAATGTCTGCTTTGCTAAAGTAATCACTAAAGTCAGCAGTCCAGTTAGCAATCAAACCTGTAGCATTCCAATTAATAATCCATCCACTTGCGTTCCAATCCTTAATCAATCCAGTATTGTTATAAGCATCGTAAGTGACATTGTAAGTTGAACTCCAACTATCATTATGAGCAGAATAGTTTGCACTCCATTGAGGATCTGTTTCTGTTTCCACATACTTTGTATCAGCATAACTTTCATTCCA
>Ga0272442_10001245_pt1 | contig 39073 bp, 16 predicted proteins | sample SSMForm2O_FD_200262 | JGI IMG/M metagenome (GOLD analysis project Ga0272442, IMG submission 200262) | Marine sediment archaeal communities from Little Sippewissett salt marsh, Falmouth, MA, United States - SSM-Form-2O | ecosystem: Environmental > Aquatic > Marine > Wetlands > Sediment ... | reverse complement strand
ACCGCCTTAATCGGTGGATCTTCGACGTTAGGACCGCCGTCAGCATAGGCTATTGTTGAAAATTGTCCGGAGATAAAAAGCAGAAATGCCGCCAATAAAATTATAAACAGACCGCCTTGACGACTTGGTTTTCCAATCCTGTTCGACATTGTTTGACCTCCTCACAATTTGCCCCGTCAAAAGTTGCGTGCTCGCCATCTGCAATTGCCTTATGCAAGCGGCCTGCCATATAGTGTCAATTGTGATGTTATTTCTAAGTTGCAGTACCGCAAATAGATAGGTGGGGGGCGTGATGTCGCTGAGGGGGTTATTATGCTACTTTTTGCGTGTCGCGTGCGATAAGATTGCGACACTTATTGGTATCGTTAAGACTACTATGGACTTACAGGGGGTGTGCCGACATATGATTAGCGACACATCGACACATTTCAGGACCAGTCTTTCTTAGTTATGCCATATTTTTTTGTGCGACGACGAAGAGCGGCATAACTCATGTTCAAATCTCTGGCCGTTTGGGCTTGATTGCCCTTGTTGATCCGTAGATAATGGCAAATTTTGGCGCGTTCCTCGATATTGCGTCGATGTTTGGCTTTCTTCGAGTTTTTTAGCTCCGCCAGGATTTCCGGACTTAAATCATCAAGACCAATGGATTTACCGGGGGATAGTATACATATACGTTCAACCACATTCCGCAGTTGCCGGACGTTGCCGCTTTGCCATGAATACGAAGTTAGGGCCGATAAAGCATCTTCCGTAAACACCGGAGGGGACGCTCCATTTTTCGCAAATACCCCAACATAATAATCAATCAACAACCGCACATCTTCGGGGCGTTCGCGAAGCGGTGGGATCTCAAGTTTAATTGTGTTAATGCGATTTAACAATTCCTCGCGGAATTTCCCGTTTTTGACCATGGTCGTTAAGTCCTGGTTGGTAGCGCATATGAAACAGATGTCAGGTGAGACGATGCGGTTACTGCCAACCGGGCTGAAGGTCTTATACTCGATTACGGTGAAAAGTTTTGCCTGCATGCTAAGGGGCATGTCGCCAATCTCATCGAGAAACACCGTGCCGCCATCGGCAATGGTGAATTTCCCCTCGCGTTCATTGACATCGGTAAAGGCTTTGGGGCCGACACCGAACAACTCACTTTCGATCATATTGGGCTGAATCGCGGCGCAATTGATCTTGACCGGCAGATTGCCCTTGCGACCGCTTTGTCGGTGAATCTCATTGGCAAGTATTTCCTTACCGGTGCCGCTCTCGCCGGTTATCAAAATCGTTGCCCGGCTTTTTGCCATAAGTGGAATATCGCCAAGCAGTTTTAGCATGCTTTTATTCTGGGTAATGAAGTGATGAGTTGCCCCCATTTGTTGCAGTTCCTTGGCTTGTTGTTCCTGCTCCTGTTTCATGTCACGAAATTCCTGAATGGTATTCAGCAACACCGACATGAAATTGGATATCGACGAGATAAATATGACATCATCTTTGTCAAACAGCGCGGGAATAGTGTGATGATCGAGATAGAGCACCCCAAAAGCATTGGCACCGATTTTGATCGGGACACATATCACCGACAGAATATTATGGGCAATGATACTTTTGTAGTCTTTGGTACGTTTGTCTTTCAGGGCATTCTCGACCACGACCGGCTGTAACGCTTCCGCAACGTCTTTGGGGATATTTTCGCTGAAACTGCGAATATCGGCCAGGCTTTTTTCATCGTCATCACAGCCGACGGCGGCCTTGATATTGAGCGCCGTGGACTCTTTCGAGCGCAGGAGTATCACCCCTCGCTCTGCACCGGTCATGTGCACGGCATAGGTAACAAGTTCTTTGAGTGCCTGTTCATACTGATCAACATGTTGCAGGATTCGTGAGATGCTGAGCAGTGATTCTACCATAAGCGCCCGATCTTCACGTTTCAGGTCGCTTGTTGCGGACAGGCGCTTCTCAACGTGTTGCTGAATAACGTCGTTATCCAGTTCCCGGCAGATCCTGAGTGACTGTTTGAGGAAGTTCGCCGCCTGTTTGGGTTGTTCTTTTCGAACATAATATTCCGCAATGTGCAGGCAGACCAGTAACGCCAGATACTTGGCGCCTGATTGATAAAGCTGGAGGTAAGCCTTTTTATATGCATCAACGTCATTGTCTTTTGCCTGATCAGGGTCGGCCTCGGTGTCGATTAGAACCTGTGCGGCCCTGAATATCGGCGTTTCCTGTTTCTTAATGAGAGGAAGCAACGAAGCCATAACACACAGAGCCTCTTGGCGATCGATTTCAGTACCATAAAGAAATACGAGTAACAGACATCGTACCGCAAATCCTCTTGAATTGTTATCTACCAGTTTTTTCAAGATCGCAAGCATTTGGGGGCGCCGTTCGACTGCGTGGAGTGGAAGCCCGCACAACAGCTCGGTGTAATCGGCCTCGGCCAGGAACGATTCATTATGGTGCTTTCCGAAAATGCTTCGAAAGGACTCCAGGTTTTCCATCATGCGGTCATAATCACCGCGATACGCGTTAATCCAGGCCAGTGCGCGATAGCAGAAGCCGGGTGTCTTATCAAGATTGGAATTGTAATAGGCATGAGCTTTTAGTACCGACTGTTCAGCCGCATCCAATAATCCCCGTTTGAGATAGTAATTCGCCTGATGTTCGTAAAACTGAATGAAATGTGAACGGTCGATCTGATACCGATGTCGAAACAGGATCATGTTCAACCAGTATTCCGCCTTGTCGAACTCGCTTAGAGCAACATGACAGCCGCATAACAATCCGTAAACCGTGTGCTTTTGGTGAAAGACTGCCTGACTTCCGGAGGTGGTTATTGCAAGTTTTGTAAACTTGATGGCTTTTTTGTATTGCGACGTGTTATTATAGAGAGAGGCGATGGTTATGTACAATGAATGCAGGTCGCCCGTTATTCCATGCTTTTTCTGGACTTGAAGAGCCTGTTGAAAGACTTGTTCCGCACGGGCATATTCACCTTGACACACATACAAATGCCCCATGATGGTTTGTATTTTTACCACTTCCTCATATAACTGGTTTGATGTCGCCAGTTGAAGGATGTCGGTGAGTAGAGCCTTGGCTTCAAGACATTCTCCTCTCGTCACCATCAGATAAGCGATCAGTCGTTGAAAAGTCAACTTGGCGGCAGTCGAACCGGCTTTTTCTGACTCGGCCACACCACGGTTTAAAAGCTTTTCCGCTTCCTGGACTTTACCCGCAGATATCATGTTATAAGCGTAAAGGAACAAAAACTGGAAATCCTGAACCTGTTCTTGATCCTGTAACTGCAGGGTTTTCGCACAATGTTCGAGAGCTTCCTGCAGTCGTCCGGCCGCCGTGGACAGCATGATGAGTTTCCGGTGCATTTTTTTGAGCACCGGGTTTGATTGCGATGTCTTCTCTTGGGTATGTTTTTCCAATTCCTCTTTGGTATTCAGATATGTACGCAACAGGCAATTATTGTCCTGCAGGTCCGCCATAATATCCATCAATTCATCCAGATCATCGGCCGCATCCATTTTCGCCAATACCTGTCGGGTTGCCTTGCCGATCGGTGTCGGGCTGGCCGTATTAAGCGCCCGGTGTACATCCTGATCGGCAAATTTAAGATGCCAGTAATCACCGTAGCTATGAATATCCGCTTGTTTGATCAGGGTGGTCAGTATGCCGAAAACCTGCCGCGGCTTTGTCGTTGCCATCTTTTGCAGATCATGCAACAGCTCGTCGGGAAAACCAAAGGCGTGGTTCTCTTTTTGAATGAATTTGAACAGCCAGTCTTTGCCGTGCAACAGGCGGTGGCGGTGAATCTTGAAATTTCCAAATACCTGCATGGAAAACAGCTTTTTGCGTAAAGCCGCCACTTTGCGATCGTCGATTATGCCGTGTTGATGGAGCGCCTCAATTAGCACCGGGGGGCGTTGCAAGGCGGTTTGTGCCGTAAGAGCCTCTGCAAATGTCGCCAGCCTGGCGACCGTCTCACGGGCCGGATAGTGGGGAGGGGAGAGGTCAGGGGCAATATCTGGAAGTCTCTGCAGGGCCACGCCCAGCGAATAATTGTCGGAGACTGACAGGGCCGTGTCGTTGTTACTGATTTCCGGTGCAATAAAATCCCTGGTCCCGAATATTCGCGCATTTACCGGAGCGTTTGCCTTCATCAGGAAATCCAGATCGATCAGCAGGAGATTAGCCCCTTTGGCGCCGTCGCTTATTTGAAAATTCTGAAGTTTTATGTCACCGTGAACCAGCCCCTGGAGATGGACATAATCGATAATAAGGCACATCTGGATCAGTGACTCGGGATAATGTTCCCAAAAGAGATCGGTCGATAGCTCCCGCCAGTTGTCTTTCTCAAGATACGGGTATTCGATACAGAACTCGTTATTGTGGGAGTGTCGCCGAACCGCCGTTAAAATGTGACTGTTGTGCAGTTGTTTTTGGCACGTCAGCGAGGTTCGTAAAATTGCCTCTATGACCGGTTTGCCCAAAGTGTGGTTGTTGGTGGGAATCTTGAGGAAACAATGGCGATCATTGCGCTTGTGCCGGGCCAGCCATGATTCACTCAAGTCATTGCTTGAAAGCTTCTGTTCAAGTGTAAATAGTTCCATCTCCAAAACAGTGTTACCATCCCCTGAATGACTCAAATTTGTCTTAGCTAATAGCAGTTGCTATCAAATCGTGCAATTTATCACCCTCAATATACATAATAATACACGTATTCTGACAGGTAAAATGGTTTCTTTGCTTTTTTCATCGTTTTTGGGCAAGGCATACCCCGTGTTTCATAATGTGATGCCGGGCAATGTATTGTGGTAATCGCCTCAGGTTGTGATTCCGGTCGAGGGTAGGAATTGAAAAGTGACGTCTTCTGTTAATTAAGAACGGCCGCCAAAAGCCGATAAAAAAGGATATAACCTTTTGAAAAAATCTAAATGATTTTCAGGATACAGGTTGCACAGATTACATAAAAAAGGATATTCCGGCCTATTTGTCTTTGCCCTGTTGGTCGTGCTGATTACTACATGTGCCATACCGGCAGAGGCCGTTACCTATCATGTCGCCGCTGATGGCAATGATGACCATGACGGCCTGACCGCAGGCACGGCCTGGGCAACGATTGATAATGGAGACCAGAAAAGCTTGCTGAATCCGGGCGATACCATTAATGTCATGCCGGGGATTTACAGTCTTGTTTCATCAGCGACATTTAATCAATCGGGCATGGAAGCCAATCCCATTGTTTATCGCAAGTTCGGTTCAGGCGATGTGATTTTTGATGCCGGTGGCGGCAATATCCCTCTTTTCACATTAGATGGCGACTACATATCGTTTGAAGGCTTAATCTTACGAAATTCCAGTGATAATGGCATTGAAGTCTCCGGGTGTCACAATGTGATACGTAACTGCGCCATATGCCGGATTTCTGTCTATGGCGTCTATCTCTTATCAGGAGCAGATAGCAACTGGATATATAACAACACCTTTTACGCCACCAGTAATATCGCGGTTTATCCCATATCCAGTGTGAAGTCAACCAGAATTATCAACAACATTATTGATTCTGCAATCAACGGATTCTGGGCGGCATCAGGGAACATTGCGGCTCACAACAACATGTGGAATGTGAGTAATCCATATACGGGAGGAATAACCGATTCTGCAGGCGGTATTTCTGTCGATCCTGAGTTTACAAACCCGGCGGTTGATGATTATAGATTACAACAGAGCTCACTCTGTATTGATGCCGGTATGGATCTGGGATATTCCTATGAAGGGTTAAGTCCTGATATGGGAGCGTTGGAGACAACATCCGGACCCCGAGTGTATCATGTCGCCACCGACGGCAATGATGACAATAATGGCCTGACCGCAGGCACGGCCTGGGCATCGATTGACAATGGCGATCTAAAAAGCCTGCTTGTTCCCGGTGATACGGTGCTGATTCATGCGGGGGTATATGTCGTAACGGCCACCCTGCGATTTACCACGAATGGAATGGCCACTCTACCAATTGTCTATACAAGTGCCGGTGATGGAGATGTCATCGTTGATGGTGACAATATTGACAAAATATTGCTTGAAATTGTCGGTAACCATACGGTGATCAATGACCTTGAATTCACGGATACCCGCAAAGAATGTCTAAAAGTAACCGCCGACTCCTGTTTTATAAACTCATGTTACATTCATGATGTCGGCGATGATGGCATACTCATGACAGGTTCTTACAATATGGTGTACGGCAATATCATCGCCAATACTGGCAAAGACGGCCTGGAAAACGACGGTGACGAAAACCTCTTTTATCACAATACAGTATATAATGCGGCGGAACGTGGCATTCATTACAAAGGCGGCGTCCATTCCGGTCGCATATTTAATAATATCTGTGTCAATTGCGATGAAGCTATCAGTGGTACCTCCGATGTGATCGCCGGATTCAATCTGGTCTGGCTGAGCACACAGGACTATACCAACGGTATTTCCGATTCGGCCGGTGGAATATCGGCCGATCCGCTGTTTGCCGATACCGCCGCCGGAGACTTCAACCTGCTGACTGGCTCGCCGGCGATTGATGCCGGGCTTGACCTGGGGTACCTCTTTGAGGGATTCGGTCCCGATATGGGGGCGCTGGAAGTACCGTTTACCGCCAATGTGTACTATGTTAAACCAATGGGTAATGATGACGACGATGGCTTAACTCCGGCTACTGCTTGGAAATCAATCGACAACGGAGACTTAAAGGGTTTGCTGAGTCCGGGGGATACGGTTAAAGTATTACCCGCGGTCTATAATATTGACAGTACGCTTTTTCTGCTCAGTTCAGGGACAGCCGAAATGCCAATCGTCTATACCATAAATGGAATCGGTGAAGTCATTGTCGACAACGGCGGTGCGTCCTGGGCCGGGATATACATGCTTGGCGACCATGCCGAACTGCATGATTTCAGAATTCAGAACAGCGGGTATCAGGGGATCCAAATCCAGGGCGACTCCTGCCTGGTTGTACATTGTCATGTTCACGCCAGCGGTAATTCGAGCATTCGTATTTTGGGTGATTATAATGTCATTTATGGCAATATTGTTGATTCCTCAGCGAAACGCGGATTGCTGTGTGTCGATTGGGCCGATTACAATCAGATAATCAACAACACCATTTACGCCTGTGACAGTATCGGCATCTGGGTGACCGATTCCGTCACCACCAGCCGGGTTTTCAATAATATAGTGGTCAACTGCCTTGAAGGAATCCACGCCGTGGCCGGTAATGTCTGTGGCTTTAATGCTCTCTGGAACAATACCGACGGCGATTATCTCGGCGGGGTGACCGATTCCGCCGGAAGTATCTATGCCGATCCCGGGATGATTAATCCTGATAACGACGATTACAATCTGATTCATGGTTCGCCCGCCATTGACGCCGGGCTTGATCTTGGCTTTGACTATCTGTATGCCGCCCCGGACATGGGAGCAATCGAGTTTGGCCAGCCGGGAGTGCTGGCATATCTTGAGGTGACTCCGGAAGATAATGTCGTCGAACCACTGGATTCTTATCAATTGGCGGCATTGGGATATGATGCCGACAGCGCTCAGGTGGGGGATTGGACCAATCAAGTAATCTGGTCGACCACTGATCCTGATGGCAGTGTTTCAGTTGATGGGTTGTACCAGGCGGGAAACATTGCCGGAAGTTATTACATCAGGGCACAATACGGCAATCTGATCGATTCGGGCCATGTTACCGTCTCCAGTCAATTATCCTATATACGGATTGAATCGGAAGACCATTCTCCCTTTGACGATAGCACGCTCACAACCGATAATGATACCACCCTACTGTATTGCCGAGGATATACCGCCCTTGATGCGCTATTGGGCGATGTTAGCGTGTACTGGTCGGTGCTGGGAGATGATTCCATCGGCATCGTGTCTGCCAGTCATGGCATGTCGACAACGCTGTTATTGACGTCGGTCGGCACCGGACAGATTCTGGCATGCGATTCCTCCGGATATGAAGACACCACCGGGACCATCACTTGTCTGGGAGGATTACCGGTATCGATAGATGTCTCACCCGATTCATCTGAGGTTACCACTGACAGCAGTCTGCATTTTATCTGCGAATCTTATGACGCCGACGGCAATCTCAGCGTCCCGCCGATTGTTCCATCATGGGAGGTGATCGGGGGAGTGGGGACAATTGATGCCGACGGCAACTTCGATCCCATGACCGTCGGAATTGGACAGGTGGCGGCCTCGGGCGCCGGCCTGAACGATACGGTCGGACCGATTACGGTTACGCCCGGTATCCTTAATTACCTGGTCATCGCCCCGGATACAATCAATGTCGGGATCGGTGATTCGGTACAATTTGCGGTTAGCGGCTATGATGCCGACAGCAATGCCACTGTCTTTGGCAACATTGCCTGGACTGCGTTGGGACGAGTCGGTTCGATTACCACCGACGGGCTTTTCCATGCGACGGCGGTGGGACGCGCCAAAGTAAGTGCGGTCAGCGATATCAACGACGTGACCGACACCACCGGCTATATCGATGTCGAGGAATTATATGTCTCGACCATTCCGCTCGGCACGCGAAACGGCAATCCCGGAGAGAATGACCTCACGGTTCTCACGATTACAATTGACAATTATTTCGATGAAGATAAAACCCTGACCGGTTTGACCCTGCATGATGCCTCGACCGGCGCGGGCACGCCGACCGAGTTGCTTGGTAATATCGATCAGGCCGCTTTATATCTTGACATGGATGATGATTCGACACTCACTGCCGGTGACAGCCTGCTAACTTCGGCGGCGTATGACACCGATCCCGTCGCCCTGAGTTTTGATCCGCTGACCGTACCAGCGCGCACCGGGATCACTTTGCTGGCCACCGTGAATCTCAATTTGTTCGCCCGCGACGGCGACAGTGTCGATGTTTACCTGATCCCGGCCAGTGATATTACGACCGGCGATGCCACCATCCCGACCGGAACCGATTCGGCCAACTCGATGGGCGTAATACTAATCGACGGCATGGTTGCCGAACAAGTAAAGTTGATTGCTACCGAAATCGATACGATAATGCCCGGAACGATCGTTTATCCGGTGCTGACGGTTGATATCCCCCGCAATGGTTATGAAACCGACACGCTCCGTGCGATTTCAATTATCAATGACGGTACCGCCGGTGTTGATGATCTGGATCAGGTACTGTTGTATGCTGATAACGGGAATAATAGTTGGGATAATGAAGACGTTGAGATTCTGCTTGGGGAACTGGCCTTCACCGGCGACCGCTGGATCCTGAGCGGTCTCGATCTGACCCTTGAAAATTCCGCGACTCGCGTGTATGTGGGTGTTGAGCTGGCCGCCTATCCGTCAAACGGCGCCACCCTGGCAATGACCATCCCGCAGAATGGTCTGACCGTATGGTCGGGTAATGATGGTCCGCTTGATTGCAATATGCAGGCCACGGATACCATTACTATTGCCGCGACCGAAGCCGTGCAGGCCGGAGTCGTGGAACTGAATCAACGCGAATTGATCCCTGGTGAAATCTCCGATCCGGTCGCGGCCTTCACACTGGTTAACGGTCGTACCGCACCGGCAATTCTCGACAGTCTTCAGGTGACGTTGTCCGCCGCACGTGAGATAATCGACCAGGATCAATATGACAGCCAGTTTGACAGCCTGTTGTTGTATCATGATCTGGACGGCGATATTACCACTCTCGGAACCGGTGACACCCTGCTGGCGACCGCGCTGGTGCAAAACGGAGAAGCTGTCTTTGTGGTATCAGGATTGACCATTTTACCAACCGGGGGGGAGGCGATCCTGAGTGTGGCTACGGCAATGAATCTCCGTAAAACCCGTAACGCCGAGACCGTTGGGGTCGGTGTTGTCGAGGCTGAAGATGTTTTCTTCGCCGATGCCGCTGTACCCACGGGTGATTTCCCGTTGACCAATACCGCCGTGCACCACGTCAATGCCTTCCCGGCGGAGGTGATGCATGTTCACGCCAATGGGCAAACCACGCTTTATGGGGGGCAGACCATTCAGCCGGCGTTTGATTTTGAATTGCCGCGGAATGGTTATGCTTCGGATCGACTGCAGGAACTGCAAATCGGAAATGTTGGAACCCTCGATGATGCCAATGCTCTGGAGGCAGTTCAATTGTGGCGCGATGTTACCGGTGACGGGTTTTCCGGTGATGACGTTGCCGTGGGCCGGTTTGCCAGGGGAATTTATAACTGGCAGTTATCAAAGCTTGATCTGTTGCTGACCGATACTCTGACCCGTTTTATCATTACCGTCGATGTTATCAATGACTTCTTCGACGGCGGAACGCTTCAGTTTGAAATCCCGACCGGCGGTGTTGTCTATGCCTCGGGCATGACAGGACCTGACGATATCGGTCTGGTCGACCCCGACGCTGATCTGGTCTTTCCCTCGGATCGCATGACGGTGATTTCCATTCCATCCCCATCAGTATCAGTTTATCCCGGTCAGATCGGCAATACCATAATGACTTTCGCCCTGTATAACGGCTATGTCGAGCAGTCCAAAACCCTGACGGCCTTAAACCTGACCAACAGCACCGTCTCGCAATCCACGCCCGACTATGCCGATTATGAAGTGGGACGGGTGTCGCTGTATTTTGATGCCGACAAGAATCGCATTTATAATGATGATTCCCTGATTGCCACCGGGTATTTTTCCAAAGGCGGTTTACGTCTGTCGGGCCTTAACGTTTCCATGCCGGCCGAATCGCTTTCATATTTCTTTGTCCTGGTCGATTTGGCGCAGGAACTCATTGATGCCGACAGTCTCGCGGTCGCCATTGTGGAACCGCATGATTTAAGTTTCGACGAGCCGGTCAATGTCAATGGCGATTTACCGCTCACCGGAGGCGGATACCTTGTTGTCGACGGTTCGGTCTATGCCCAGTTTGAAGAGATCGTGTTGCCATCGAGAACTCTGTCACTGGGTGATACCGCCGAATTATTTGCCTTTTACCCGCCGATAAACGGTGATTTGACCGACACCCTCCAGGAACTGCATCTGGCGAATCTGTCCAGCGCTGACACCTCCGATGTCGCGAATCTGTCATTGTGGCTGGATGCCAATGATGATACCGTCTGGCAGGCCACCGACCTGCCGCTGGGGGATTTTGGCTATACCGATGGCGTTTGGGAAATCAGCGGACTGAATCTGGAAGTTGCCGCGCCCGCATCCGCGCTCTTCATTCGCGGCGAGATTTCAGCTACCGCTACCCCGGGTACGGCATTTCGCGCCCAGGTCCCGCTTAACGGGTGCCGGATGACATCGAGCAATGACGGCCCCATTGATCTCCCCGTAAATAGTTCCGCAACCCTGCCGATTTCAAGTTCACTGCTCATGGTAACGCATTCCCCTATGAACGAAACCTATTCCATCGGTCAGCAGATTGACCTGACTGTGAATGTCACCAACACCTGGACCTCGGCTTTGGATAGTGTTCACATTTGCATGATAGATATTGAAAACGACAGCCTGATTACCGAACTGAACGGTTTGCATGATCCGATGACACTGGATCCGGGGGAATCAGCCGATTTTGTTTATACTTATCAGGCCGAGGCGATTGGAGAGGTGTCATGGCAACTGTGTGCGGTGGCCCCGACCCTGTCGGATTCGTCGGCGGTGATTTCCACCGAGTCGATTCTGATACAGGCCCCGCCCGGCGAGGTCGCGATCAACCTGATCAATTCCATCCCGACCTCGGTGACCAGGGGCCAGGCGAATGTGTTTCCGATGTCAGTTCAATTCGCGCATCCGTCAACCGATCCGACCACCGCCACGCTTCGGCTGGACAGCATCAGTATTCATGTCGAAGATGAAAGCGGTACATCGCTTGCGGCCGATCAGGTGTTTTCCCGGATAATCATATCGGCCGGATCAGCATTACCCGTGATTATAGATGACATCCCGAATCAATCCGTTGTCTCATTGCCGTTTGCTCAGCCGTTACTGGTCGGACCGGGACAGGAAGGCCTGCTGACATTTCTTGTTAGCATCGACAGTCTGGCCGTCGCGGAGAATTTTGCCCTGGCGCTGACCGGTTCAACCGACATACGATTTACCGACGTCAATACCGGCAATGCGGTCGGGATAGATCCGAGCATTGCTTTTCCGCTGAAAACGGCGATCTGTCGCATCGATGATGCCTCGCAACAAATGGCGGTAACATACGACCCCGTGTTAAACGAAACCGTCAATTTTGGGCAGGAATATGCACCCGCCCTGCAATTGACCCTGCGACACCCCGGAGATGTCGGAAGTTCGCAGATTCAATTAACCGACCTGACCGTTAAGGTGGTGGATACTCTTGACAATCCCCTGTCAGCATTCGATGTTTGTTATAGCATCGCCCTGATTCGGCAACAACTGGTTGTGAATGAAAGAATCATCAACGGCGGAGACTCAAGCCTGATTTCCATGTCGCTTGGATCACCGATCACGCTTAATCCGGGTGAAAGCACCGATGTCATCCTGGCGGTATCGCTCAATGAATTTTCGCAGTGCGGCGGTTTTGGAGTTGTTATTCCCGATAGCACATCCCTGACCGTACGCGACCTTGCCTCGGGGTCGTTACTGACTGCGGCGACCGATACCACGCTGACCACCGCAACGGTATTCCCGATGCATTCCGGATACTCCCGGATCAGGCAACCGGCAGTCCCTCCCAATCTGTGCCTGAATACGATCCTGCCGCTTTCGGTGGCGGGCGGTCGCGACAGCCTGCCGTTACTGGAACTCTCGCTGGCATATCCCGAGGGCGAAAATATGTCGTCAGTACTTATGCAAACCCTGCGAGTACAGGTGGTTGATAGTCTGGGGCACTCGCTGGATGCGGGGCGGCTGTTCGATCGAATCGGCTATTACGATTCCACCGGTGCGGTGGTATATCTGGGGCAGATCGGGCAGGTCCCGGGAGAGGCATGGTTTACGCCGGAAGGCGATGGTTTGCTTCTGAGCCCGGGGGACAGCACGGTGCTGACGCTGATCGCCGATATTGAGGCGGATACGCCCTATGATCATTTTGCCCTGATGGTCTCGCAATATAACGGCGTCCTGCTGTGTGATGCCACCGATACGACCGTGCAACCGGGTTTTGTGATCGCCTCCGGGTGCACTATGAGTTTCCCATATCTGACGGAACCGACGAATATTTTCCTGCCGGCCGGTCGCCCGAATATACAGGGGGATGTTGCTTCTGCAAAAATATCATATCCCGGCCAAAGCGGGGTGACGCTGGCGGATCTCGAGATTTGTTATCCCGCGCCGGGCAACGAGGGAGATATTGCCATTGGCGCCGTTCGCGGCCAGGTGTTGCGACGTAACGGGTGGGACTATATCGCAACCTCTTCCGCCGATGTGTTCAGTGCGATAACGCTTCTGCTGGATAATGAAATGGTTGCCATTGACTCGACCTTGACCGGCGATTCGGTCATGCTGGACTTGGACTCGGATTACATCATCTCGGGGGGAGAGGATGTCAACATGCAGTTGCGATGTGATGTCAAACCGTCGGCGACAATGGGAAACTATGTTATCCGCTTTGCCGATTCGACCTTTTTACAAATGACTGATTACAACTTAACCAGCGCGGTGTATCCGATTTTGAACGGATTGTCGTTCCCGCTGATGTCATCCGAGCTGACCCTGGCGGTGGGAAATCTGGAAGGCTCTTTTACCAATTATCCCAATCCCTTTAATCCCAACCGGAGTGATGCCACGACCATCAGTTATGTTCTCGATGAGGATGCCACGGTTGACATTGAAATTTTCACCATTACCGGTGAGGCGGTGAAGGATGTCGTGATCGGAGCAATGTGCCCGGCCGGAGAAACCCAATATGAAACCTGGACCGGCGTCAACGACCTCGGCCTTAATGTCCTGCCCGGTACCTATTTCTGTCGAATCACCGCTCATTATAATTCGGGCAGGGAAGAGAGCTTTAGGCGAAAGATCGCGATAATACGATGAAGACCCTGTTGACATATGCGTTTGTCTTGCTGACTCTCGGCGCGGCGGTGTCAGCCGCCCCGGATGGTGGTTTGGAATCGCCGTTTGCCTTCGGCGCCGGCGCCCGCGATCTGTCACTGGGCGGCGCCAATCTGGCGGTTGGTTCGGCCTTTACCGCACCGTACTGGAATGCCTCGCGGCTGGCCTCCATGGAGCGCCCGGAACTGGGTGTGCTCCACAGCAACCTGTATGAATCTGACGTGGCCTATCAATATCTCGGCCTGGTATATCCCAGCCTGGACTGGGGCGGATTCGGAGTCGGTGTCTTTCGCCTGGGAATCGACGGAATCGAGAAACGTGACGACAATAATGCCTATCTCGAAGATATCAGTGATAGCCGTCTGGCCTTCTACCTGGCCTATGGACGCTCGGTTTCAGGCTACGATCTCGGACTGGCCGTTGCTTTTGAGCACCATTCGCTCGATGAATACAGCAATACCTCGTCGCCCGGCATAAATCTGTCGCTTGGGCGTCGCTTTCTGATCGGATGGGCGCATCTTCCTGAAGTGCGCGCCGTTATCTGTGGGCGCAACCTGCTTGAACCGAGTTTGCAATTGGATCAGGAGAGCATCTCCTATCCGGTCGCCATCGATGCCGGCCTGTCGTTGAAATTCATCCCATGCGTGAATTGGAATCAGCATGCCATGCTGTCAGTCAAGGTAACGAAAGTGGATCATCTCGATCCCACCACCGCCGTCGGTCTGGAGTACTCGATTGAAAATATGGTGCATCTGCGGGGAGGATATCGCGAAAATCGTCCGGCGTTTGGAGTCGGTCTGTCTTACAAGGTATTTACGGTTGATTATGCACTGGTTGATCGTGATATGGGTGCCCTGCACTTGTTCTCGCTCACCACGACCTTCGGGCGGTCGGTCGAAGAACGCCGACAGGCCCGCATCGCGCATCGGGAGGAAGAGTTTAATACATTGATGAATAATCGCCTGCACGAGCGCAACCGGGCCATGATTCGGGAGTTGACCGATCGTGGCGAACACCTGCTGGAGGGAGGCGATCTGATTGAGGCCGCGAATTGCTTTGACCGCGCCCTGTTTTTGGCCCATTCCAATGACGTCGATACAACCACCATCGCCCAGTTCCAAAAGCTGGTACATAAACGCCTCGAAGATGTCAATCGCAAATATCGCTATCGTCAATATACGGACTCGGCCCGGATTCGCCTGGAAGCCGATGATTATCTGGCCACGCGCTATTTTGCAGGAATGGCGCTGGTTGAAATACCCGATGCTCCCGATGCCATGGCGCTGTATGCAACCGCGGACAGCGCTCTCAACCAGATTAGCGAACAGGATGAAATCATTCAGGCAGGACTTATGACCGCCGATTCCCTGCTCAGTTACGGGAGTGTTGCGAAAGCCATGATTGTGTTGCGTACCCTTGACGAATTTGCTCCCGAGGACGACAGGATAAGGCGCATGCTGATCAAGGCGGAATTCGAACACTGGCGTCGACGGGCGGTTGCGGCTTTTGATGCCTTCAATCCGGTTGATGCCGAGCGGGCTTTGGACTCGGCTCTGGCACGATTCCCAGGTCATCAATGGTGCCTGACCATGAAGAAGAAAATTATCGAAGATAGAAACCGACCGGTAGAGGTCGAAGCGATCAGGAAAATGCCGGCGCCACGATTAAGTGCGGATGTTCTCAAGGAGGTTGCAACGGCATACGAGGAGGGGCGCAGGCGCTTTGAGACGGGTGACCTGCAACAGGCCATTGCGAATTGGGAGAAGGTGGAACGGTTGTCGCCCGATTATCAGGATGTTCGCGAATACCTGGTCAACGCCTACAAGTTTGTCGGGGTGGAGCTTTACGGACAAAATCAACTGGCGGAGGCCGTGGTGGTTTGGCAGAAGGCGGCCATCCTGCGCCCCGACAACAACGAAATAAAAAGCTATATCAAACGCACGAGAAATGAAATCAAGCGATTGGAAGAGCTGTCTTATGAACACGAATAACGACTCTAATCAGCATCGTTTTGAATCCGACTGGCCACAGGCGCGGGACTACCGGAAATCCATACGCCTTGAATTTTCGCTGTATATTTCAGGCATTATTCTCTGCATGATGTTGGTCAGTGGCTATGTTATAACCGATCGCTATGTGAAAACCGTGACACGAAATGTGGTCGACAAGGAAATCGTGCAGGCCCGGTCATACTCTCGTCCCGCCGGTAAATTGATTATCTCAACCGACGGACCCGACGCCCTCTTGTTGAATAACATCTGCAAGAAACTGGCGATTGATAATCCCGATATTTACTGGGTCGGCATCGCCGGTGCCGACAGTGTCTTTCTGGCTCATACCGATATCAAACAGGTCGTGGCATCGAAACGCATCAAACCGATCGACAGTGAACCACTGGCGGATGTGTTAAATCCCGGGGAAAAAGTTCAAATCCGAAACGATTCCATTATGATCAGCGTCCCCATCATGGAAAACGATATTGTTGTCGGTCTTCTCATGGCGGCGTCATCGGCCGGACAGATCGCAAAGGCGCGGCAGACCTCCGTGACGACCGTTGCTACCATCACTCTGGCGATGATCCTGCTGGGTGTCCCGGTAACGATGCTTATTCTGAATCGCAAGCTTCGCCCGGTCAGTATCATGACGAATTACCTGCGAAACATCGACTTCGCCAATATTTCGCTTGATATCCCGATCCGACTGAACAATGAATTTGGTTACCTGTCCGAAACCCTTCGGGTCATGGGAGCAAAACTCAACACCGCGCAACGAGAGATAATCGAGCGCGAGCGGATCGCACGGGAACTTGAAATCGCCCATGACATCCAAAACAGCATTCTGCCGAAGACCTACCCGCAGTCGACACGGTATGCCTGTGCCGGAGCTTACCGGAGTGCCCGGGAAGTCGGCGGCGACTATTATGATTTCATTGAATTTGACAACCAGCATCTTGGTATTATCATCGCCGATGTCTCGGGAAAATCCCTGCCGGGTATGCTGGTGATGCTACTGACGCGTGACATTGTCCGACAGTTGGCCCGTCAAACCTGCGAACCCGCCGAAATCCTGACCGAAGTAAACCGCCAACTTCTGCCGGATATCAAGAAGGGAATGTTTGTTACCATGTTTTGCGGACTGCTTCATCAGCAAAGCGGGGTTTTCCGATTTGCCTCAGCCGGACACAACCCGGTCATCCATGTGCCCGGGGACGGCGGTACACCGAATCTTATTAAAACCAAAGGATACCCGTTGGGGATGATGCCGGCGGATCAGTTTGCCGCCCGAATCGAAACGGGAAGCCTCGTGCTTGGTTTGAACGACTGGCTGATTCAGTATACGGACGGCATCAATGAAGCCCAGAATTCCGAGGGTGATGAATTTGGCATGGAGCGATTTGTCGAGTTGTTGGCGGCCTCTCGTGAGATGTCGCCGCCCGATTTGAGCGATAGAATTATGCGTCAGCATTCGGCCTTCGTTGGTGAGACACAACAATTTGATGATATTACGCTACTTGCCCTGAAGTGGACATTGCAAGCTGTCGATAATAGAAACAGACAGGTGGAAGAGACAACTTATGAAAGCTAACACATTGAACACACCTCAAATCGCACTGCCGGCTGATATTACCGGCCCGGCGATTGATGACTTGCGCCTTCAATTGCGCAAGATTCTGGCACTGTGTCCCACAACCGTCGGTATTGCATGCGAGGGACTCGATCGTGTCATTTCGGCACATATCAGTCTTCTCTGGGAATCATACCAGGTTTGCGCTGAGGCCGATGTCGCGATCCGGTTACTGTCACCCGGTCCCGGCTTGATAAGAATTCTGGAGGCCCTTGATCTTCGTGAATTCTTTGGCGTGGACGATGATGATGTGACTCTTGTGACCTCCGGTTCGTCCCGGGTGTCGCGAGTCCAACCGCATCGCTATTCAGATCGCTTCACGGCCAGTCGAACCGATATCGACGAGGCCATCGCCAGGTTTTTACAATTCCTGGATTCGGTAAATCTTCCGGAGTTGGTGCGGTTTGAGATTCGCACCGTCTTTTACGAAGTTGCCACCAATATTCGCATGCATGGGGGAAAGGCATCCACCACCACAATTGCCTTTCGCGTCAATCTGGACAGCACCCAAATATCACTGACCTTCGTTGATACCGGGGTTCCCTTTAATCCGGTCGCGGGTGAGATGGAATTCGATGGTGCCCATGCGGTCCGGGCCGGGCAAAAACATGGATTCGGCCTTGCGATGATACATAAATTGATGAATAAGGTTTCCTATAAACGTCGTTACAACAGTGTCAATATCTTGACGCTTGAAAAACAGTGGAGCCAGAATTATGGATAAATATGCCATCGCGCAGGAACCGGTCAATGATATGACGGTGGTTTTCAGGCCGGAACAGCTCCTGGATAATAACAATGCTTATAAGATGGTAGAGATGATCACCGCCGCGCAGGCATATGGGTATCGCTTTATCATTATTGACATGAAACAACTGGAATTTATCTCCTCAGCCGGCGTTGGCTCCCTGCTTGGTACTGTGGGGGAGTTTCGCAATGCCGGAGGTGATATTGTCCTCTGTAATGTGTCCGAGAACATCATGAATATTCTCAACGTCCTCGATTTGGCGGATTATTTCACTATCCGATCCGACCAGGTCGAAGCTGTTGCGCTGAGTAGAGTATAGGATAGGAGTTCTTTGCCGTGACCAATGATGATAATCTAATCGAAACCCAACAGATTGTCTTGAGCGGTCGCCGCTCGTTTGACAAGCAAATGCTTGGTCTTGACGCCCTGTCGAAATTGGCGCGTCAGTTTTCCAACAAACCGGAGTTCTATCAACTGATCGAAGTCCTGTTGCTGACGCTTTCCGGACAGTTCTCCGTGGCCGATGCCTTTGCGTTCCTTCATAAGCCGGGACTCAAGGAAGCCAAACATGGATTCTTCGGAACCGGGAAGTTTCGCAATGATCCCAGTATGCTGAGCCTGGAACTGAATGAAGACCAATGTCAGTTTTTTGCCGAACGTAAGTCTCCGGAAATTATTCCCGGCGCCACCACTCCCGATTGTTGCCGGAACCTCTTTCAATTCCTGGAGAGCGTTGACGTCGAGGTTGTATGTCCGATGGTTAACAACGATAATTTGTTAGGCGTGATCGGTCTGGGGGGGCGCGTAACCGGGAAAGATTATCAGCGAGAGGATATTGATCTGTTCCATACCCTGGTCAATACCATCACGCCTTTTGTGGCCAGTTCCTATCATTTCTGGGAAATCGCCACGCTGAATTCCTGGTATTTGAGTATCCTCAATAATGTTGAACAGGGGGTGTTTGTCTTTGATATGGCCAATCGCCTGAGCCAGATGAACCTGACCGGCTTTTACATTTTAAAGAAATACAATACCAGCCTGATACATCCCATCTCCCTTCGAAACAAAACTATCGAGGAAATTTTCCCGGAAGAATATTTCGGTGATTGGGGTTTGCGTTTTATGCAGGCCCGCTCCGAGCGAAGGTTGCGCTATGCCGACAGCATGGTAGTCAGCACGGAAAACGGGGAGTTTATCTATAATGTCCGAATGAGTACGCTGTCGAACGATGTCAAAGCCGGGCGAGATTTGATTGTCACGCTTGATGATGTCACCGAACAGCGCGCCAGCGAACATCGTCTGTTTGATCTTGAGAAACTGGCGGAGAAGGGTGTTATGGCATCCTCGATTTCCCACGAACTCAATAATCATCTTGGCCTGATCCTGGGGGGGACGGAACTCGCCCAGGTAGCGCTGACAAAGGGAAACACCGACAAGGTCAACACCACCCTGGAGAAACTCAAGAACAGTGTCAGAAAAATGGAGCGGTTCACTGCCGGTTTGATGAATTATGGCCGGATAAATACCATTATGAAACGGACGAATATCAACAGTGTCATCTCTGATGTCCTTTCATTCGTTATCGTTCAGAAGAAATTCGCGCGGATTGACATCAGGACCACGCTTGAATCAAATATGCCGGATTTCAGTCTTGATGTGGATCAGATATCGCAGTTGTTACTCAATCTGTTTAACAATGCCGCCGATGCCATTCAGGAGGCACAACGCAAGGACGGCGTCATTTCGGTCATTACCAGTGCCACCGACACCGAGGTTTCGCTTTCGGTGTCCGACAATGGCATCGGGATAAAACCCGAATTGGTCGATAAGCTGTTTAAGTTCCGAATGACCACCAAGGAGCACGGACACGGCTATGGGTTGAAGGCCTGTGCCGGCATTATTGAAAAACATCGCGGATCAATCGATATTGATACCACCTATGGCCGCGGGACGACATTTACATTTACCTTCCCGACAACTGGTGCTGATGATTGACCGTTAAAGATGAAATAAAAAAGAGACGGAGAATTGGTCTCCGTCCCTTTTTTTGTTTACACCCGGGATATTTACTGTTGGTCACGAAGACTCTTCAGGCGTGACCTCGCATCCCGCAAAACCGCTATATCATCATCGGCATCCTTCCACTGGTCAAGAAACTCTTCATAGGCCTCGATTGCTCGCTGACGATAACCAACCTTCTCATAGGCTGTACCGAGGGTATAGTAATATCTTGAAGTCAGCAACATATTCCCCGTCTTTAAGGCCGGATAGTCATACCGATGACTTTCCAGGATATTTAAGGCTCGACTGTCGTTGCCGGTCGCGAGGCAGACCCGGGCATGCCAGTACTCAATCCGATATAATAAACGCTCCTGCTTTATCTTGTCTAAATATGAAATCGCCTGATTGGGCTTACCCTTGATGAATGCGACGATACCGGCGGCCGACAGATAAAGAACGTCCGTTTGTCCTCTGTGGTAAAGGTAATCTTTCAACGAATCGACAATTTGGTCGGCCTGGCGGAACTTTCCGCAATGAGCCAGGATTATGGCATATTCATGCAAATAAGAGTTATGATAATTGGGGAAATGGGTTGTTGCAATGTCAGCATACCCGCGAAAACTTTCAAGGGCCAGTTCATATTCGCCCCGGTCTATATAGATCAATGACATCAGCCGGTACTTGATGGCAGTGTTATTCAGCCATGTGGGTGAAATCTCCTCAGAGAGATCGGCGGCGATACCATCTTCAAGCGCGCGAAGTGCCTCACGATATCTGCCCTGAAACAGCAACATTTCCGCCAGATTCTTCCGTCCGATGGTGCGTGGAAGCTGTTCCGGAGAGGCGATCAATCGATCGAAACACTCACGAGCCTTGTCATATTCTCTGGTGAACACATACAATCTGCCCAATCCGAGCCAGGATGTATTGTAATCCGGCTTAATGTCGAGGGCTTTTTTATAGAACAAAACGGCATCATCAATCCGCCCGTGACGCGCCAGGATCATGGCCCGCGAGTCGTACGGATTGGCTTCATTGGGGGCCAGGGACATGTAGGTGTCATTGGCCTGAATGGCCTTGTCGAAATCTCCGTTATCGTAATAGGCAAAGGCCAGATGATTATGAGTCAACTTGTGCAAAGGATCAAGTTTTAGAATTCGCGTGAACAGCTCAATCGCTGTCTCGTTATTGCCGAGACCGTATTCGGTACTGCCCAGCATAAATAGCGCCTCTTTTTCATCGGGGTAATGTCGAAGTAAATCCTGGAGATATTTCAATGCCTGGCCCTGATTGCCTTTAAGTTGCATGTCGAGGATTTTAATATACCATTGTTCCCGGCGCGTTGTTTTGTCCATGTACTGTACCGCTTTTTCAATAAGACTGTTATCCTCATGCGTTGTCAGGTAGTAATATGCCATCGCAAAGGTCGAGTCCACATCGAGTGCGCGGTGAAAGCTCTCCTTGGCTTCCAAATAGTAATATTGCGAAAGGTAGTCAAGCCCCGTCAGGTAATGGCGATAAGCCTCAGGAGAATGCGTCGTGACATCGGCGATGAAGCGATCCTCCTCTCTCAACGCGTCGGTCGGTAAGGCAAGATCGGTTTTGATGCCAACCGTTAATTGATCCACCAGCGCGAAGATGTCTTCGCCATCCTGCCCCGTTACCTGTTGCGATGCCATGACCTGATCGGTCTCGACATCAACCAATTGGGTGGTTACCACCAGTTTTGGTTCGACCTGCAGGATATAACCCAGAATCATCCACTTGGCTTCGGCCTGTTGGGCCACCTCCGTGGCGATATCACGATCAATGATCTTTTCACCCTCACGGCCCATCGCTTTTAGAATGTCATACAATCGCTGTCCGGAAAGAACGGTCAGATAGCTGGATTCCGACAGGTCGGTCATCAGAAGATTGGCGGCGATTTCGCCCATCCGATCCGGATCGTCCCGTTGAGCCAGGTTTTCAAAATACATGACAGCCATACGGTTCTTGGCCGCGATGGCCTCTTCCGAGGTCCGAAACTCCAGATGCCACGGTTTCAGAATGAGGAAGACCAAAAGCGCCGCCACCGCTACCAGTGTCGGCATCATGCGTTGCCAGAGCGGACGCCTGGTGGAATCGCCGGATTCAACCACCGAGTCCGGATCGCCTTGTTCGATTATATCCGTAATCGTTTTGCGCGCGTCCGGATCGGATTGCATTATGAGCATTTCCTGCTTCATCTCCATCAGCCGTGCATAGCAATGATCGCATTCCAACAGGTGAATTTCGAGCGCTTCGCGATCGGCGTCATCGAGCATGCCCAACTCATAGGCGTGCAACATATTTTCAAATCGTTGGTCGCGACATTCACTCATTGGTTGTTACCCCCTTTCCAAGACACTTTCGCAACATTGTCCGAGCTCTGGAAAGCAGAATATAAAACCCGTTTGGGGTTAAACTCAACCGTCGGCATATTTCTCCGGTTGAAAAACCCTGATAATGGAAGTTCAGAATACGCGCGTATCTCTGATTGGCTTCAGCTGTCTTATGCAGACAATCCAGCAAACGCCGTTTCAGATCGGGATTAAAGTCCTTGTATTTTGCAGTCGCTATCATATCGTTATGATCAACCGTAATTTGTTTCTGATTCCGGCGTTTTTTTGCCTTTATATAAGCCAGAATGCGATTGTCAAGGACTTTGTAAGCCCATGCCGCAAAACTGGTTGTGAATGTGACCCCGCGGTAGTCGCGGTAGATCACCATAAGCGCATCTTGCACAATCTCCTCGGCATCCTGTTCGTTCCATATTCTACGGCGCGTGAATTCGCGAAATCTTTCTGACAAAGTTTCAAAAAGTTGCTTCTCGGATTCAGAATCGCCCTGGCTTGATCGATGGTGCAAGATCTTGATTGACGGTTGTATCAATGCGGTTCCCTGTCTATTCTTGTGAGGGATGGCAGGTGTCGAGAAAAATACTCATTCTCGATCTTATTATATAAATACATGTCCTCTAATAATTTGTTTCGGAATTAATGAAAAATCAATAACATTCTAAAAAAATATTTCTATTTCACCTTGTATGATAAAATGAAAGATTCCGCCATGGGAAGCACCGTGGTAATTGTAACCTATCACGGGGAGCAGACCACAGATGCTGAAATGGGTCATTGCGGTCATAATGGTATTGTTGACAATTGCCTTAACCGGTATCATGATTTCCGGCGAGTCGTCGGTTGCCGATGAAATCATAATCAAAAACAACCTCCAAAGATTGGGGGATATTCTCTTTATTACTTTTATTGGCGATTCTCTGCCTGAATACAATTCGCTGTCGCATTGACGGTTATGGCGATTCAGGCATAGCGGGCGGTTGGCGTGACCGCCCCCTTTTTTTTGACCGCTATCAGCTATGTTATGATCTCGTCCATTAGCGTTATTTATGCTTGACGCCGATATATCACTGTCCTACCTTTGTGGATTATCAGTCAAAACCACGCCAATATAAGGGAGGATCCCCATGAAAACCGGTAAACATGCGTGTATGATTATGCTTGGGTGCCTGATTCTGACGATGTCCTTCGGGCAAGCGGTCGAAATCGGCGATCTGTCGGAAAATCCTGTCCGGTTTGCCATCCTCGGCGACCGCACCGGCGGGCATGTTGAGGGTATTTACGGGAAAGTGGTGGCCGAAATCGAACCGCTCAAGCCGGAATTTGTCATGACGGTCGGCGATATGATCGAGGGATATGAAACGGACACCTCGGCCATAATTGCGGAATGGCGGGAATATCTCGAGATTGTCAAGCCGCTTTCCATGCCGATTCGCTATACTCCGGGCAATCACGATATAACCTACGATGTGGATGAGGAACCATACCGCCGCTTCATCGGCGAACCGTATTACTCGTTCGATCATCGCGGCCTGCATCTCGTCGTTCTCGACAACAGCCGCTGGGATTTTGTCGAAGACCTGCCGGCCGAACAAATCGACTGGCTGATTGCCGATTTGACCGCAAGCCGCGAGGCCCTGCAAACGGTGGTTTTCATGCACAAACCGTTCTGGTATGCCACGGTCGTTCTCAACAAACCGGACACCCTGCACGAGCTGTTCAGGAATTTCGGGGTCGATGCCGTTTTCACCGGTCATTTCCATGAGTATTTCAGCGGTGAGTATGACGGTATACTCTATACCAGTATCGGTTCATCCGGCGCGGGATCGCATTTGAATGACGAAGTGATCGGCTATCATTTTGGCTGGGTGACGGTCGGGGGCGACGGGATAACGGTTGTCCCGATCAAGATGGGAAGTGTCCTGCCGTGGGATGTGATCACTGCCGAAGATTCCTATTTCATGAGCCGTATCGAACGCCAGGCCATAACCTGTATTGAACCGGTTCCGCTCGATCCCGATCTGAAGATCCTGTCATCATCGGTTATGGTGAAAGTTGTCAACCCCAGCGAAAGCCTGATGCTGACCGATACCCTGCGATGGGACATCCCGGAAAACTGGCGGGTCATGCCCCCGACAGTGCCGCTGTCGGTTGCGCCGGGAGGGGAGAGCACCCTGACATTCGAACTGATGCAACGCTCGGAGTTGTACCCGCTTCCGGCGGTCTCGGCCCGTTTCCCCTACAAAGCCGGGCAGGCGCACCGGGTCAGCCGCGATTTGCATGTTGCCCGTCGGGCGATTTGTGCCTGCGTGGACGAGAGGCCCCGAATCGACGGGAAAGTTACCGACCCCTGCTGGCAGGGGGGCGAGAGTCTCCTGCTCGACGACGAGGGCAACCCGGCCAAATGTGATTCCACGATTTTCTTTTTCGCCTATGACGATAGCGCGCTGTACCTGGCCGCCGAATGTTATGAAAGCGTCATGGATTCTATCTTCGATGCGGTGGATGAACACGACGGTGCGGTTTATTCCGAAGACTGCATCGGGTATTTCTTCCAGCCGGATTTGGAACGCGATATCATCTACCAGGTGTATCTCAATCCCAACGGTGTCATTTTCGACCAGAGCTTGGCGCCAAAGGAGGATGACTATATTATCGGCGACCGGGAATGGAATATTGCGCCCGAGGTTGCGGTGCACCGGGGCGCAAATTTCTGGTCGGTCGAAGTCCGTATCCCGCTGGATCAACTCAAAGCGACCGTGGCGGCGGAAAACGAATGGGGTCTGAACTTCCGGCGAAAACAGAAACGGTTAAACAGCGCGTATGACTGGCAGTCGCCGATCGATTATGATCCCGCGACCTACGGCCGGTTGTATTTCGAGTAGCGATAAAGCGAGATACACAAATAAAAAGCCCGCTCATCAAGCGGGCTTTTTAATATTCATATTATATCCCATCCTCGCGAGACATGGAGGGCGTCGATTCTTTTCAGGCGCGAGGCCCGCACCGCCGGCAAAAACACGCCGGCATTTTTATATTAAAACTAGTAGTGCTATATGCCCACATTCAATAAGCCGTTTAACCTGATCGCGGAATTGCCCCTGAAAGAATTAAAGCTGGCAATAGTGGATTATTTTAGAACTGCGGCGTGAGTATTTTTCAAATTTCAAGCCTGATTAACCGGATTGTTGCCAGTTCGATGGAAAGCGGCAGTTATTGAAATAGGCTTTCTCATATTAGTTTTCTAACCAAAGATTCCGGCCATGTCCTGCAGGTTCTCAGATAGGATTATGGAGACATTCATCATCCCTTTGCCATATAGAAAAGCAATACAAGAAAAAAAGGCCGAAAGCAATATCCGGCCTTTTCTTATTTTGGGTTCGGGATTATGGCACCTGGCAACCCGGTGGACAACAGGGAAGAGGTTCGCCCACAGGATCCTGATAGATAAATCCTATTAGCGCCAAAGCATCAAGCAGATTAATAATCGGATTATTGGCGTCGGCTCCATCAGCATTCATTTTATATGAGCACTACATCCGAGTGCATTTGCAGGTTCACGATATGGCTTCAGGAACATATAGGCGATTGCTTATATAAGGCGTAAATATCTAATAAGAAATCAGTTAAAGGGATTCGGATAGTTTTGGCGAAGTCTCCATTCATCAGGAATAATCGGATCCGCTTTTATTGTCTTAAGTGAGTTCTCCCTTTCCAATATAGTTCTGGATATTGTTGTGTCGATTTGACCGCATTTTGACGGATTCCAAACAACTGTATAATGGTTTTCGCCAAGTGTAATAGTAGAATCAAATGTCATATATTCTGTGGATGCTGTGTCTGTTATAACAAAATGAACACTATTTGAAAACTCTATTAATCCCTGATCTGTTCCACATGGATCAGTGGCATGAAGCACTGGTAGTTTGTAAGTATTCGGAAATATCCGCCTATCAGCAATGTTTACAGATCCCAACGCAGATGTATAGCCGACCACTGTCAATGTCGGATCGGGACGCCATAGAACTGGATATATGGTATCACTAAACAATAACTCGCTTGATAATGTATCAGTTGTTTCCAGAATACAGGAATATACGCCACATGGCACATCCGATCCGGCATTCCACATAACTGACCAATATCCAGCGGATTGTATTGCATCTACTGCTGTTGCGATATGATTCCCCTCCAAGTCCAGTAAATACATTTGGACTAAACATCCGATTACTATATCATACTGAATCACAGTTTGAGAGGGTTGAGTTACAATTGATGGATTTATACAATCACTTGAACTTGACGTAATATCCAGACAATTCCAGCAACTGACTTGAAGGTCCTGTAGCGGATTCCCTTGATCATCTTGAACCGTTATTTGCACACTAAAATCCGTGTCTAAATCAGGCCCATTCGTAGTATTATCGCTACATCCCGTTAGAAGATAGCCTATGGCCCCCAAAACCAATACTGGCAACGAAAAGAGTGCAGCATAAGTATGCTTTCCCATTGCTTACTCCCATCAAATAAATTGTTTAACTGAACATTAGTTTGCCTAATTCGACCATCTATTATTTTAATAATGTATTTTACGGCACATACGTCACTGCCCCATCAATATGCTGCTGATTGGCAATGGGATCGCCGTTAACGTCAACAATACAACTGCTTTCATGGAATGTCAGATGACTGGTGCCGTTCAAACCGGCAAAATGCAAACAGACCAGACTATCGCCATCAGTAAGAGATAAGGTGTTGGCAATATCGGCCCAGATTACATGTATGAATCCATTGGCTTCATTCAAAATTGCACCCGGCAGACAGTCTGCTTCAATGTCGCTGTATGTCATATAATCCTGCTCAAATGCAATATGCAATTCAATACCCGCGACATTCTTGAATTCTGTTACTGTTATGGGCACCATAACCTCAGCACCACTTTCAACGGTAAGAGTGGGTATTGCAACCGTCAGCACCAACGGTTCCGGACCGGGATTACTGCTTTCACTACACCCTATGAACAGCGCTACAAGCGCCCCAAGTATAATCAATACTCTAAACATATGTCCTCCGACTTGTTTATTTCCCGTGCTTTGATCGAGGGAGAACCTGACCACGATCAGGTTCTCCTCATGTACTTTATTACAGTGCATTTCATTGCCACTTGGACTACTTCAGCAATAGCATTTTTCGGGTTGCCTGATGCGAGCCGGCATCCACTCGGTAGAAATAAACCCCCGATGCCACCGGCTGACCAGCATCACTGGTGCCATCCCAAACAACCGTCACCGTGCCGACTTGTCTGTTGCCGTTAAATCGTCGAACCAGTTGGCCGGCTATGTTGTAGACCGACAGCGTGTATTCGGTCATCGTAGGAAGCGCAAACTCAATGGTCGTGGTCGGATTGAACGGATTGGGGTAGTTCTGCCTTAAACAGAAGCTGGTTGGAATGTTATCCCCGTCACTACCAGCATGACCTATGCCATCAATGCTAACCGCATACAGGCGTCCTTCCGGATCGACTATTTCGGCCCTGTCAATGTTCAGAGGCAGTGAGTCAAAAGAGCTCTTAAGCACCTTAAAGCTCATTTCAATGACAGCGATATTGTCGGCACCATCAACGACCCGATTGATATCGGCCCAGGCCGTGTGAATTTCTTGTTTATCGCTATTGCACAGCATACCGGAAATTGCGTCTGACTTATAGCCGGCAAACTGCAGGACATCTGCATCATAGTCAAAATGCATTTCAATTCCGGCTACCGGACCGGGACAGGCAAGGGTTGTCTTAACAATCAACATCTCTGAATCCGCCTGCTCATTGGATTGCAGATCCACCGATGCCATTTGTGAACCTTTTGTCAGCGATTTGAAGTCATCAGGATAACTGCAATTGACGTCACCTTTGGCAATACCGATAAAATCAATATCGATCAGCGGCTGACCGCTGTATGAAGTATCAATACTGCCCGGTGCGCCGAACCAGTTGTTTTCATCAATAGTAAAAGCTGATGTCACAAATGCCCAATTCCCGCATGCCAATGGCTCAAGCTGGGCGATTTCTCGCAGTTCTTTAATGACATCCGTTATATTGATAATACCATCACAATTAACATCAGCCGCAATCGTCTGATAAGGCGAGAACTGCTCCAGGTCGGCCAGATAGCGCTGTGTCAAAACCACATCGGCAATAGTCGGTTCGCCAGTGTCTTCGTTATATGCCGGTTCAATTGTGCATGTTCCCGTTGTAAGGTCCTCAAAGCCGTATTTACCGGCGTTGTCAGCCGTATCACAGCAGGCGACATCACCATGGAATTCCACCGGGATATCAGGCAATGGGCTAACCAGATCATAGTAATGAACCGTCCCGGAAATATCGAAACTCGCCGGGATTATGGTAACCTGCCCGTCTTCAAACATAAATGGTATGACATTGCCCGATGGATCAACCAGTTCACTGTGAGACACCCATGAAAGCGGGCTGACATCATCGACAGCACCAATCCCTTCGAACCACAATGTCAACAAGGTGTCACCGTCGGCAACAGTGATAGGTGAGGACTGGTTTGCCCAGGCGATATTTATTGTGTCATATGTTACGCCTAAAGTCGGGGCGGAATAATCCCAGGTGGCGATATCTTCAGTTACATCCAAGACTGTCGGATCAAAAGCGATATGCAGTTCTACGCCTGCGATATTTTCAAAACCTTGCGCCGTAATCGGAACACCGACGACATGGCTTTCTTCGCATTCAACCGTACCGATGATTAGTTTGTGTATCACAGGTGTGCCAATAACAATGGTGCCTTCCTCAAACACCGTTTCGACCGGGTCACCCTGGGTGTCAAGTAACTCGTATTTATAGACCTCTCCGTCAATTGATATTTCAGTCGTGTCAAGCGTGAATATTTCATCAACTGCAGTTTCGTCCACAGTCACATGCACATATCCGAGAGTATGCACACCCAGTTCAAGACTGTCAGGTATCGGCGGAGGATCGATCGGGCGGTATACCATAAAGGTCGTGGTATCGGACCAGATAACCGTATCAACCAGTTCAGGATCGATACTCACCGAGTCAATCCTGACCAGGCCGGGCTGAGTGGTATTTGATTTCAATGGAATAGTGAATCCGCCCAGGGCGCGGGTGTTGTGCAGGTTGATCGGCACTTTGAAACTCTTTCCGGCTTCGGTATAATAGTCACCCACATCGACACCGGCCTCGACAAATAACGTGACATTGACATATACCGGCGAGTTTTGGGCCTGTTCATCGGTGAATTTCAAAAGACCGGAATAAACCCCTTTCGCAAGCGGCAGGGCATTGGCGGCGACCGATACCGTCACCTCGTCGGGATTAGTCCCTGACGTCTTATCAACCTCCAGCCAGTTTCCGTCATCGAGAACGGTCAACTCCCAGTCGGAACTCCCCGGATCACACGGACTGGTAATGCCAACAGTCTGTGATGCGGGAGGCATTATTGAAGTGGTGGTAGAAGTAAATATCAGGTTGTTTTTATCCACCTCCAATGGCACATCCTGAGCTACATTGATTGTTAACTCACATGTGTCACTGCCATAATTGTTTATTGCAACAATATTGAAAGAATATGTACCGATAGTATCAGCAGTAAAGCAGAGAGTGTCGTTAGACCATGACGCATAAGGGACGGGCAAAAAGGTTTCATCCGATATTGTTACCAATTCTTCGTTTGAAATAGACAACCCGACACAAACATCATCACCAAGCGAGCAGATACCTTCTTCAAGAGGTTGATTTGGTGGACAGGCAATTTCTGGACCAGTACCGGTTGCCATAACGAGTAAACGATCGCCAGTAGATACGACCAAATCATTAATGCCGTTTCCATCCATGTCCGTAATAATGCAACCTCCCAAACCCGCAGCAAAATCAAGATACCAAAGGACATCCAAGTCCTTATTTAATACCGAAAGATTCTTTGCCTCGACTTTACTAATTATCAATTCCTGATCACCGTCTCCATTCAAATCATTAATTGCACATACTCGCAAACGAGACCCCGGTGCGACATACTCATTGATAAGATTTAAAGAAGCATCAAACATTAATATTTTGCCCTGTCCAGTAGTACTATTTTGGTAGTTTAGCAAAATCTCTTTATCGCTATCACCAACGATATCCGCTATACCATTTATTATGACTGGCTTGCCAACGTTATATTCAGCCTGTACGCTTCCGTCATTCGGATTTAACAGATATACTCTACCAAGATTGCCATCCCAGGCATTGTAGCCATGAGCACGAGATGTTGCAATAATTTCATTTGATCCATTACCGTCAATATCTGAAATTCCCACTTCGCTATCAACAAAGCCACTTCCTTCAAACTGTCTCCACCATAAAAGATTTCCGTCTTTATCCCAGCAAATTACATAACATCTGCTGTCACTAAATCCATTTGCCGTATAATTATTCCAGGGACCACGCGTCCCAATAATGATTTCCTTGGACGCGTCTCCAGTAACGTCAGCGATGCAAAGCGTATTAACAAAAGGTCCAATTGAATAAAACCAAGTCCCGACTCCAGTGTTGTAATCAAATACTTCAACGCCCCGAGACAATTTATTATAACCGGCTATACGCGAAGCCACAACTTCCATATCACCATCATTATCCAAATCAACAACGGCTCGTGCGGTTATATAATTATCAGCACTTACGCCCGAAGATTCAGCTATCTCTTTAATAAAATTACCCAACCCATCATAAAAAAGAAGCTTAAGAGTCGTACCCACTTTTGTGCTCAGTATAATTTCCGGAATCCCATCATTATCTACATCGTCAAGCATATTTATGACACCGCCCTCTGGCAAACTAAGACTCCATAACTCCACGCCATCATTACCAAGGACATATAGTGAATCATTTGAAGAATAGACAACTTCTACTACTTCATCCCCATTTACGTCGCCAGTCAGCGTAGTACCCGCTGTGCAATTTATATCCCACAACTCATCAAAAGCATTATCCTCAATCAAACTCTCAGATGCATGTGGGTAATAATATGTCCACTCAAGATCATAACCGACACGAGGCCAACCATTAGCATAATCAGTTGTCTGAGTGCAATCTGTATTCAACGGTTCAACATCGAAATATCTCTCCTCCGACCATTCCGTCCATTCACTTCCATCATAGGCGCGAACCTTCCATCGCCAGTCTAATCGGTTATTATTGGATATATAGCCGCTGGTGCCCTCCCAGTGAACTGAAGTATCTATTAGAGAACTATCATTACATATTGGGAATTCTGTACCATAATGTTTCACATAGAGATGATATTTCACCGCTCCTTCAACTGATGACCATTTGAAATCCCAAACCATTGGATCCTGTTCGTCTGGCTCATTGTTACACCCATTATCTAAAATATCCCCGTTATCCGGGGAAAGAAGCTGTACTTGACCAATTTCACCCCATTTCACTTTAAGAATTACTAGAGAATCTCCATCGGCCATATATAAAATATCATCCTTCAAACATAAATCATAACCATTCCCGGATATTGGGTATTCTACCAATTTCACAGGATTAACGGCATTTGCTACGTTAAAAACATTCAGACTGCTATACCCAGAAACAAAGGCCAGACTATCTTCAACAAATATGCCGTAAGCTGTCCACCCGGAAGATCTATATTCTCCAACGAATTTTAAATCGGATGAATTGCCTATGTTCACTATTTGTAAACCGCCCCAGTAGGAAGCTATATAAGCAAGTGTATCCTGTATAAAAGGATTATATTCAAAACTATAAAGATCGATTGTATCCATAACATAGGGATTTAGTGGATCAGTGACATTTAATACTCCAAAATTACCATTCTGCCAAGAGGCCATATAAACCAAACTATCCCGTACATAAATATTGGGAGTATCATACCAGCTAAAATCACTTTTCTGAACAGGAAACTCCAAATCATTTATATCCCAAATTTGTATTCCGCTCATCCCCGAAGCTGAAACAAAAGCAGTTTTATCATTTACAAAGATATCGTAGGCACTGTTGTGAGTGTCAAAGTCACTAATAAATGCAGGATTGGCCGGATTCGCTATATTTAAGATATGAACATTGGATTTATCTAAAACATAGGCTATTGTATCTTGAATAAATACAGATGCGGCAGAATCATATACATTGTAACCGCCGATCACCTGCGGATTACTCGGGTCCTCAATATCAAGGACTATTAAACCCGTTGAACCACAAGCTAAAAATGCAATAGAATCCTTGATTTCTACGTCGCGAATCGATCCAATCGTATCAAAGCTATTCAGGTATTCAATATTTAACACCTGAGCTTTAACATTTTCTATTGGCAATAATAAAACAACTAAGAAAACGATTGCCAAACTAATTGTAATCAATCTTTTCAAATATCTTGCGACGTTAGATGTGTTTATCGATTTGTTGATATTATACGCCTGCATACACCCTCCTCCAGTTAAAATGTTTGATCGGGCCGAATGACTGGCATGATTGATAGTCTGAGGCTGTGGGCTATTTCTTGATTTGAAACCATTGCCTCCGAATGACAAAACATAAATAAACAAATAAATTACATCCATCACGAACCCGTTTGGAAATTGCTGTCGCATGATATTCCCTCCGGAAGAATTGTTATGAACTTTAAATTTTGTGCGGATGCTGATGCTCCGGCACGAACGTGCTCTGAAATAAGATAAAACCGGAAAATTGATTGTCAAGACCTCGAACGCCTTTTTTGTGATACGTCTCATATTAGCCTCCCAATGTTTAGTTGTGATTGCTATCTGTTAGGCTCCCGAAAAGGAAAAAGGTTAGTGACTTCTTTTACATAAGGACAATTTTCAGGAAAGGCTTTAATACCAGATTAAAAAGGAGTGGTATTACCCACTCCTTTTTGTGTGGCCGAGGCTAAAAGCTTAGCGTAAATCCAACGTTAAGTTGAACATCCGCAAAGCCCGGCTGTGAAAGCTTGCTACTGAACGTCTCGTCAACCTGATCAAGGCCAACATAAAACTTCACATTCGACAATTCTCGTTCAGGAGCATTGAGTAGTTCTTTGAATGAAATTTCCTGCTCATTTTCAATGACTTGCGTCGAGTCCGACTTTTCCTCGGTGGTCTGGTCTGAGTCTTCAATCGCATCGCCCGTTTCATCATCGGTCTTCTTATGCGTAACCAGATAGGCGATGCCGGACACGGCCAAACCGCCAATCACGCCAACAAGAATAATTGTCCCCCAGGGCAGACTGTCTTCACCGGGGTAGTCATCATAATGACTCCGGTATCTGGCTTCGGCGGTTGACGGCGCCAGAAGCATGGTTACCATAAATGCACATGCAATAAACAGGACAAGGATTGAATTGGTTTGATTCTTTTTCATGTTTAACTCCTTGGATTAGTGTTTGGGTATTTATCCCGTGATTTCTATAGATTGGGCGAGTGCAATCACAAAAGGTTTGCACAAATATTGGAACACAAAAGAAAAACCGCCTTCATGGAAAACAAAGGCGGCTTGTTCATTCGGTTATTCTGATTTGAATTATTGAAACGCCCACTCAAATATATTACTAACCAGCGGCTGTGGCATCCCTTCCAATCCATTAATATCACCGATGAAAAAGATCCTGGCATGGGGGTGATGCAAAATTCCCATTACGGGCATACCGGTCGGCTCGCCGAGATCTTGAGTATCATTGTTATTCAAATCAAGATAGGCGCCGTCCTCCATCCATCCCAAAACCTCTATATTCTGATTTTCGGCGGCATTCATAACGGCTGATCCGGCGTTGTAATAAAACGGCACGGCATTCTGCGTAATGACATGATCGGCGAATGTATCGACCTTGCCACGGGTGATGCCGGCAAAGGTGATCCCAAGTCTTTCCGCAAGGACATCGGTTTGGCTCGGACGAAGGTATTCCGAAATGAGAATCAGCGATGTTGACCGACTCAGGAAATTATCATAGGCAATCAGTTCAGATTCCGTATAGGGAAAATACTTGCTGGCGCGGATGACCCTATCGTAACAGCTCAATAGCGAATCAGTAATAACCGCACCGCGAGGGAGTTCATCAACCTGATACCCCAATCCTCGCAAATAATCTGCAAGGGCCTTACCCTGATGCGGTGAATCAGGATCGAATCCGTCCGACGGAGACTGCGGAAACCACCATCCGCCACCATCCTTAGAAGCATCAACTAGGATTTTCTCGGCTGGTTCGGTGCAATCGGTATTCAGAGGTTCAACATCGAAGCTCCGCTCCTCCGACCACTCAGTCCAGTTCCCATCCACCATTGCCCTTACTTTCCACCGCCAGTCGAACCGATTGCAATCGACAATGTAGCCGCTTCCCTCACGATGATAGGTGGTATCATAAACATATTGCGTGTTAACAAGCGGGTAATGTGATCCGGTATGATGGATGTAAAGATGGTAACGTGATGCTCCCGGTACCAATGACCACTCAAAATCCCAGATTTCGCCATCTTCGCCATTGGTGCACCCGTTATCCAAGATCGCACCGTTTTCGGGAATGAACAACTCTACTCCCTCAGGGTCCGGATCTATATTCTCACAGTCGGTATTTAGTGGCTCAACATCGAAGCTCCGCTCCTCCGACCATTCTGTCCAGCTTCCGTCCACCATGGCCCGCACCTTCCAGGTCCAGTCAGGTATATTCATACCGCCAATATAACACCCTTGACAGACACTATGATAAGTGGTATCGGTCATGTTGCTATTGTCAATGTAAGGATAGGTAGCATTAGCGCCCTTCACATACAGGTGATATTTGGATGCGCCTTCATATGCATGCCAGCAGAAATCCCAGGCAATACCATCCTCTCCCTGGTAACACCCGTTATCCATAATTGCATCCTGCGCGGGAGAAACAAGCGCCACCAGATCGGGTGTGACGACCGAAAAAAGAACGGTATCGCTGACCGCATACCTGCTGTCCGACACTGTCACCGTAATCAGAACTGATGCCGTTGAATCCGGTGCGGTCCAGGTGACACAACAGCTGTCAATACGATCAAACGACCCGGTATTCGCCCACCAGGAGAAGGCAAGATTATCCTGATCCGGATCGTTGGCATCACAGCTGAGGGTTACTTCCTGACCGGCAAATACCATTTCTTCAATTACATCAGACTGGTCGCCATTTTGCTGAGATGCTTGCAGGACATCGATTTTCGGCGGATTTCCGGCATTAACCGGATTGTCTTCACTGCATCCGGCGCCAAAAACAACAAATCCGCCAACTGCCAGAATCATGATAAGGTGGAGAATATTAATGCGTTTCATGACAAACCTCCCATCAGGTTGTTTATTTGTTTTCTTGATTCACCGGTTAGGCGATTAAATCTGAGAAAGGTTTGCCAAAAATGAAAAAATTATCAAAAAAAGGGGCCGCTATCTGCGGCCCTTATAAATTGTCCTATTTTAATAGCATCATCTTTTTTGTTTGTTGAAAATCATCGGTTTTCAGACGATAGAAATAAATACCGCTGGCGACCTGATTCCCCGATGATTCACACCCATTCCACACGACTGAGTGATAACCCGCATCCAATGGTTGATTGACAAGGGTCGTTACCTTTTGCCCGGCAATATTGAAGATTTCAAGACTGACCTGGCAGGAGTGCGGCAGGGCAAAGTGAACTTCTGTCGACGGGTTAAACGGATTGGGGAAATTCTGCGCCAGTTCAAAATGCGTTGGAAGAGCATTTATATCGCTATTGGTTTTTTCGGTAATTTCAATATAAACTTCCTGCGCATATTGATCTGCCGCCAGAACATCAACTATTTCAACACTCCCATCAATCGCAACCAGGGGAGAATTCCCTGCCGGCAACACATGGCTTCCTTTCAGATCAAACAGCGCTAATCGTATCTCATTGCCATCGTGTTTCGTAAACATCTGAAGATTCTCACACATATTGCGGATTTCAACAGATTTATTATTGACATGCAACACAAGTTCCAGACCAGCGATGTCAACCGGTGATTCCAGCTGAATTACACTTGTATTTCCTCTATTTGTTATTTCGAGATGCGGATTATCAATTGATTTATGCAATGCCGGCATCTCACCGTAACGGAAAATCCAAGCTGTTTTGAGAAACTCACCGCACAGCGGGGGGGGACCGGGAGGAGAACCATACAGGTAGTTTATCAGATAGAGAATATCCAGCAAATTAATAGCGCCGTCGCTGTTGACGTCACCTGCCGCTTCTGGCACCGGTGCCGGCCCAGGAGGATCGCCATATACGTAATCAATCAGATACAGAATATCCAGCAGGTTGTGACTCTTGTCAGCATTGGCATCGCCGCACATGTAGCCGATCACAATTGTTCCTCGATTAAAGAGCGGCACCACCGTATCGCCGCCGGTTTCCACGAATTGATAGCTGTAATCGATATTATCAACCGTCACAGTCGTGGTGTCAATATGGAAAACCTCGTCAACCGCATCAATCCCGGCAGTGAAATATATATGCCCCAGCACATACTCGCTGTCCGGTAGCGGCGGCGGATCGATCGGCCGGTATACAATAAACGTACTGCTGTCAACCCAGATAACCGTATCGACCAACTGCGTGTCGACAACAACTGAGTCGACCACGATCTCATCGGGTTGCAGGGTGGTGCTGGTCAGCGGGATGGAAAAACCGTCCAGGAACTTGTTGGTATACAAGTTGATTGGAACTTTGAACTGGGTGCCCGGCGGCGTATAATAATCGCCGACATCAACACCGGATTCGACAAACAGACTTACATTGACATACACCGGTGAATTCAAAGCCTCATCGCATTCGAATTTCAATTCGGTATTGTAGATACCGGCGGGAAGACCGGTTTTTGAAATCGAAACCGTGATATCATCCGGGCTGGTTCCCGAGACTTTGTCCACATGGAGCCAGTCCACATTGTGATTATCGGTCAGCACCCAGTTCAGTCCCCCGGGATCACAGGGGCTGGATATCCGAAGGGCCTGTGGCTCCGGCGGAGCGGTAGACGTATCGGTAGTCGTGAAAGTCAGGTTTTCAATATCCAGCACAATCGGATGGTCCCGGACCACATTGAACGACAGATACCTGGTGGTTACACCGTAATAGTTAAATGCCTGCAGAGTATAGGTATAATAACCGGCCGTATCGGCAATAAAGCACAGCGAATCATCTGCTAAGTTCAGACCATCCAGATGCACCGAATCCGCCCCGGTTATCTCAGCGGGAATGCAAATATTATATCCCAACTCGCACACAAACGTATCAATCGGTGTGGCCGGACAATTGATTCCCGGCTTGGGACATTCGAGAGTGAGGAGGTATTCGTCAACCTCATTGCCATTAACTTCACTGGCAACAATAGTATATTCACCGTTTTCCATTAAGATCTGATCTAGAATCTCAGCCTGAGTAGAACCCGAAGCTTCAGCAATACGAACGCCGTTGGGACCAAATAACTCCAGACGAGGATCAATGCCAACATCAGAATCATCACTCATGCGAATAAGAACAACGTCACCGGCTTCAGCTATAAAACGATAGGCGTCCATCTGTGCCAATGTGATGATAGTGGTAGTAAATGAATACCCATATGAGATAGCCTGTGAACCACCCTCCTGATTCACACATTGCAGGCAAAGACCATAGGTGTCAAAGTCATTGCCATAACGCTCACTGGCGATAATTGTATACTCACCACTTGCTGGCAGAATCTGATCAAGAATTTCAGCCTGAAATTTCGCTGAATAATCATCAGCAATGCGACTGCCATCAGGACCAAATAACTCCAACCGCGGATCAATACCAACATCAGAACTATCACTCATGCGAATAATAACCACATCACCGGCCTCGGCCACAAAGCGGTAGGCATCCATATCTGACAAAGTAGAAATGTCAGCATGTGCAGAATAGCCATATGAAATCGCCTGTGAACCACCCTCCTGATTGACACATTGCAGACTCAGACCATAGGTATCAAACTCATTGCCATTACCTTCACTAGTAATAATCGTATATTCACCATTTGCCGGCAAAATCTGATCAAGAATTTCAGCCTGAAACTCAAACGACACCGCATCAGCGATGCGACTACCATCTGGGCCAAATAACTCCAACTGTGGATCAATGCCAACATCAGAACCATCACTCATGCGAATAAGAACAACGTCACCAGCTTCGGCTGTAAAACGATATGCATCCATCTGCGATAGGGCAA
>Ga0272442_10001244_pt1 | contig 39133 bp, 32 predicted proteins | sample SSMForm2O_FD_200262 | JGI IMG/M metagenome (GOLD analysis project Ga0272442, IMG submission 200262) | Marine sediment archaeal communities from Little Sippewissett salt marsh, Falmouth, MA, United States - SSM-Form-2O | ecosystem: Environmental > Aquatic > Marine > Wetlands > Sediment ... | reverse complement strand
AGGGAAAAATCAAAGGCATTCAAACCGCCGCTGCCGATTACCGATTTGCTGTACGATTCACTGGCAATGGAATCGTTGAAAACCATTTTATAATCAACACGTGTCCACGGCCGCATACCGATACCCAGACTGACGCCTCTGCCGCAGGGGATGGCGAAATCAAATCCATCCAGGTTCGCATACTGTGAAACGGCCTTTTCTGATTGGTCTTCGATTCTGTTGAATTCATAATAGAATTGAAGCGAGAGCTGGGTGGATTCGATGAATGAAAGCAATGCCGGGTTGGATCTCGGTGTATTCATGGGCACCGGAACAGCAATGGACACGCCTCCCATGCCCATGGAGCGGCTGGATGAAAAATGATACGGCGTACCGATACCTGATGACGAGAGAATGGATCCCCCGTATGTATTTTGATGAATAAATACCGAACCGATCAGTAAAATGCAGAACCATCGCAAAATCTTCATGCCATTATCCTTATGCTTTATTGGCCGTTATTCATATCGGGGACAGAATAGTACAATTCCAGGAAGGGGCGGTTCAGGGAATCCGATGCGGTGGTGTAAAATGCCGCTCCCGATATATCGTATGCCTCACTGGTACCCTTGATCATGACACCGTGGTTCTGCTTTTCACCGGAGGACCACAATTGTACCAGGGTTGTGATATTGATTACGGCCGAATCTCCATAAGCCAGACCATATCCGGTATATAATGAATCATATGGTATTTCCGGGAATGGCCAGGGCGTTTCGGTCACCGACACACACGTGAGCGACAGGTTGCTGCCGGCATTCCAGTGTGGAAAAGTCAGTGTGGAATCCTGTTTTAAATGTATCTGTGCCTGATTGATTGTCGCTGTTTCAGGGATGGATGATATATCAAAGTACAGAAGACTTCGGAACCCCAGACCATTGGATACATAAAGAAAATCCGACGTGGACTCCTGAAACGTACCGGGAATGAAAACGTCATGCATCGGGTACGTATGTCTGTCGATGACGGATGTGTCGCCTTCGGCGTGGCTGTAAACTGAAAGCAGCGGCTGATCACTTGATTCAGCGCTTCCGAAAACGGCGATAAAGCTGGCATCGGTCGTGAATGCCATACCGTAATTGGGAATCGCATCCAGTGTATCCTGCCAGTGTTTGATCCATGGCAGAGGCAGATGGAAACGGAATGAGACATCCGTTGTGTCATCCGGAAGTTCTGAAATAGTAAGAATCACTGTGCTGTCCGGCTCACCGAGGTATGCGGATGAAAAAGCGCCCCATTCGGTGTCCGACTCTTCCCAGGGGGTTTGCAGAATATGAATATTCAATGCGAATTGCGAAGAAGAAGTGCCGATCACGTCAATGAGCTGAAGCGTGACGGTTGCACTGTCGAGTACATTGCTGTCCGGATCAATGTCGAAAAGTATCAGACTCATGCAGGTGATTTCATCGGATTCGCCAACAAAGAGATATGGGCCGCTGCCTGTGGCGACAACAGCCTGATAGGACGTGTCGGAGCCGGCAGCCGGCAGCATGCAATGATGCGGCGTGGTGTTGAATCTGTTTTGATAGTGATCAATTCCGATGAGGTTCCCGGAATTGTTGCAGGAGAACAAAAGGGCTGCAATAACCGGTATTTCTATAATAAAGGCAAGACGAAATTTCATGGGTATCCCGTATTTTTATGATAGACCGTGCAGCGGACAATGAGGCTTTAGTTTACTATATTTTCATGAAATTGTCAAGTAAAGAGTGATGCGCTGTCTCGAGGGTCTCCGTTCCAGTTAACACTTTTTTTCTTTATCCTTCCGGATTTGTTTCTTCAACGACGCAGAGAATCACAGGGTTTCAGTTTTTTTTGATATCATTGATTAAACAGATCTTTATGCATCCTTTGCGGCAGCAGCAAATATGTTCCTTTTGCCAATTAGATTACAAAAATTTAACGGAAAAAGATTCCCTCAGGCAAGCAGGAAAATATTGCCTTTATTCATATTAATAATATTATTATAATATTTATAACTTATTATTAAATAACATTTTATAATATCAAATAATCAATGGCATGCTGTTTGCCTGAAAGGCTGTCAGGAGTGTTTTGTGAAGGTGTTGTTCCCGGGAGGGAGCATTGTAGAGAGAGAACGGGGAGAAGAGTCTTAGGGGATATCAAAAAACGAAGGAGTATTCATGACACCGTTCACAGGGAAATTAATGAAATCAGGAGCAGGCTTCTGTTTACTGATAATGCTGTTTCTGCCGTTCTCTCTCATGGCCGGCGCTTCGGTCAGAATCACATGGCAGCCGAATACGGAACCGGATCTGAGCGGCTATAAAATATATTACGGCACACAATCCCGGACAGTCACCAATTATCCCGTGGTCATTGATGTGGGGAATCGCACGCAATATGATGTTTCGGGATTGAATGTGGGGGGGAGTTACTTTTTTGCAGTGACGGCGTATGATATCAACGGCAATGAAAGCGGATATTCCCTTGAAAGAGACATCACCATCGTGGACATGCAGCCCCCGGAAATTGAATCCGTCCTTTGCCAGCAAAATGATCTTGTCCATGTTGTTTTTTCCGAATCGGTGGAAGAAAATTCCGCGGAACAGACAAATAACTATCAGATCTCGGGTGGTGTCGTTGTCCAGAGTGCCGAGCTGCAATCCGATCAGAAAACAGTTTTTCTCTATACAACACTCCATCCCAACGGGACCTATACCCTGACAGTCAACAATGTCAGGGACCGCGCCCCGGTTCCCAATACCATTGCTTCAAATACACAGGTCAGTTATTCCTGGGGTGGAAACGATGAGACAGCCCCGATTGTGGATGGTGTGGAATTGTTCAGAAACGCGGCCAGTGATCTTCTGGTCATTACTTTCAGTGAAGCCCTGGACCAGGCGTCGGCGCTCAATAAATCCAATTATGCCGTTTCTTCCGGCATCACCATTATCAGTGCCGGTATTGATGAAACATTTGCGAAAGTCTTTCTGACGACAAGCGCGCACACGCCCGGGCAGCAGTATACCCTCACAATGAACAATATCAAGGACGGTGCGAATCCGCCGAACACCATCGCTGCCAATACAACATCCGTCTATCAGTGTATCGCGGAAGATGCGGAGCCCCCGCGGCTGATTGCCGCGAGACTGCTGAATCCGTCGCAACTTGAGCTTGAATTTTCAGAAGGGATGAATGCGCTTGCGGCCACCAACCCGGCCCATTATTCCATTACGCCCTCGGTACCGGTGGCCAGTGCATCTTTAAGTCCTGACCTGACCACAGTCACGCTTTCCACGGCCGCTCACAGCGGCGGGACATATACGGTCACTGTCAGCAATGTGGGAGATGATGCCACGCCATCCAATCCCATTCATCCGAATTATGATCAATTGACCTATGAATATATACCGCCTGACGAGATACCTCCGGAATTGATCGGTGTTGAATTGATCAATACAAATCTGATTCAGATCACATTCAGCGAAGCGCTCAAGCAGTATCCGGCCGAACTGGAATCCAATTATCTGATCAACCCGAGTGTCCAGGTTGTCAAGGCCACTCTGGATGTGTCGGAAAAAATTGTCCTGCTTCAGACCCAGTCTCACTCCAGCGGAACTTACGAAGTCCAGATCAGCAATATCAAGGACAAAGCCAATAATACCATGTCGACTGCGACGGCGAGCTATCAGTATACGGCGCCGGATGCCATACCGCCTGAAATGACGCTTGTACAGCTCCATGGGTCCAGGGTGCTTGAGGTTGTATTCAGTGAAGCCGTTGACCGGACAAGCGCCCAGAATATCGGCAACTATGCCGTCAGTCCCCATGTTGCCGTACTGAAAGCATCACTGCAGGGTGATGATCTGAATCGCGTTTTTCTGGATACAGAGGATCATCAGCCGGGACAGTCCTACACCTTGACAGTGAACAATATTGTCGACCGGGCGACACCGCCGAATCCGATTCAGCCCGGCTCGCAGAAAAGCTACAATTACCCGGTGGTGGATACATCTCCGCCGGTACTGGCCGGTGTTACGCCCATCGGTGTCAGATCACTGGAAGTTGTGTTCAATGAATCGGTGAGTGAAGCCACCGCGCTCAATCTGTCCAACTATACCATTACACCCACGATTGCTGTGAATGCAGTCACACTGGATATCAGCCAGACCAAAGTCATTCTGAATACCGGGATTCATCAGGCCGGTGTACAGTACACATTGACGGTTCAGAACATTCAGGATCTTGCATCGCCACCCAATATCATCGGTTCCCAGAATTCGTTTAATTATACATATACTTCCAATGATGTGGCACCTCCCCAGCTGGTCCGTGCTGAACCGCACGGCGCCACGCTTCTTGAAATCGCATTTTCCGAACCGGTGGATCTGAACACTGCCCGGAACAAGGACAATTATGCAATCAGCGGTGGCGTTACTGTCCAGAGTATATCTGCCAGTCAGTCGCAGATGGAGGTTTTCCTGACCACCACGCCTCATATTTCCGGTAACTATACAGTGACAGTACAGGGGATTAAAGATCTGGCAGCCATTCCCAATACCATGTCCCGGGTTGAGTACCAGTACCATTATACGGCTGATGATACGTCTCCGCCGGAATTACTCAGTGTGGAACTTCGCAACCGGAGCATGGTTCAGCTGATATTTGATGAAGTCCTGAACCGGGCGACCGCCGAAAATATCGCCAATTACAGTATCAGCAACGGCATTGTTGTTGAAAAGGCGGACCTGAACATATCGGGCAAACAGGTGCTTCTGCAGACTTCCGAACATGTTCCGGGTCCCTATACCATTACAGTGGAAAATATAGCTGATGCATCAAGCAACAACAATGTGCTGCCGTCGGCTGTCATTACGCAGTATGTGTGTCATGCCGATGACAACACCCCACCGAAGATGCTTTCTGCCGTGCTGCGGCAGGGAGGCACCATGCTGGTTGTAAAATTCGATGAACAGCTTGATGCTGAAAGTGCTGAAATAAAGACCAATTATGTCATTAATAACAACATCGATGTCAAAAATGTTTTTCTGTCCGATACAAAGAATGAGGTCATTATTGAAACATCCCTGCATGAGGCGGGTAATTATATTCTGACGGTCCGGGGCATTCGGGATGCGTCCGTGAACAAAAATGAGATCGAAGCCTACAGTCAGATCGAATATACCCATTTTCCGCCGGATAACATGCCTCCCGAACTTGTGGCTGCCAATCTTATGTACAACACATATCTGGAGCTGATATTCAGTGAAGCTGTTGGCGCCGCTGAGGCCACAAATATCGACAATTATGACATCGAACCGGATGTGGATATTTATGGAGCGATATTAAGTGCATCTTTTACAAAAGTTTATCTAAATACGGCTGTCCACGATGAAGGGACATACACCATCACGGTTCAGAATGTGAAAGACCGGGCGTTTGAACCGAATGTCATCGGGGCCTCGAACAGTGTAGCATATCAGTTTACACCGCCCGATACGGTTCCTCCGCAACTTGTCTCCGTGGAAGTGCCTACTCCCATGCAGCTGATTCTGACGTTTGATGAACAGCTTTCCAGGGTCCAGGCGGAAGATATCAGCAATTATTCCATTTCACCCAAAGTGGAAATCAAACAGGCATATCTCCACATATCGCGGAAAATTGTCAGTCTGGAAACATCTCCACACCAGGCGGGTGTGTATTACAAGCTTCAGATCGCCAATATTGAAGACCGGGCGCCTGTTCCCAACCGCATTGAAACGCCCATCGAAAAGAATTATCAGTATACACCGCCGGACACCACCAGACCGCTTTTGCTTTCGGCCAAGCTTCAGGGGGCCAATTTGCTGGAACTCGTTTTTAACAAACCCCTGGAAAAAGTGTCTTCGGAAAACCGTTCCAATTACCGGATCGATCCGAGCGTTGAGATCCAGGATGCGTCACTGGATGCGTCAACAGGCATGAAGGTGTTGCTGGAAACAACCACGCATATGCCGGGAGTCGGTTATCAGATCAATGTACGGAATGTACGGGATTGCGCGCCCATTCCCAATACCATCGATTCGGATACCTGGAAAAGCTACTCACTGCCGATTTCCGGCGGTATGGCCGATCAGACGCCGCCCGCCATCGCCCGTATCGAGGCCATATCGTCTACAAAAATCGATATTGTTTTTACGGAACCGGTGCGGGAGGAATCGGCGCAGAACACGGCCAATTATGTGATCGATGACAGTGTAACTGTAAAATCGGCTGTGCTGGATTCCAATCGTGTGAGGGTTCATCTGACAACGTCGGCCCACAGGATGAAAAAGGCATACAGACTGCGCGTGTACAATATCACGGACACATGGAACCAGCCCAATACACTGGCCCAGGCAAATCCTGTACAGTATATCATGATGTCCCGGTTGTCCGTCAGTGATTTGAGCAGGCCGGCATACCAGCTGTCTGCAGCCCGGATAAACAGCCAGTGCTATACGGACAGAGACTATCTCATCACACAGATGCCCGAGGTGCTGGAAAACACGGTACATATACGGACTGCCAACAATGATAAGACAGCAGGGGATGATGCCTTTCTGACGTTCGAGATTTATGGGGACGGCATGGTGTATGTGGCCATTGACAAGAATATTGCCAATCATCCGGAATGGCTGTCCGGATGGAAAGCAACGGGTGACCAGATTGTAAATTCCAGGTCCACCGTATATGACGTTTATTCCAGTTCCGTACAGTCCGGCCGGGTCACACTGGGCGGAAATGCCGGATCCATGGATGACAACATGTATCTTGTATTTCTCCGTGCCTACACCTCCAAACGCAGTATTCTGGCCAATCTCAACAAGACAGCGTATCAGGTGGAACATGTCAGCCTGGGGGATGCGTACTATATCGACCGGCCGGACTACAAAATCACATCGATGCCGGATTCACTGGAGGATCTCGTCTGGATACGGACGGCCAATGAAGACAAGGAGAACCGTGATTCGGATTTCCTGAGTTTCACACTCAATCATGAATCTTTTGTGTATATTGCCTATGACCGCGACATCGCAGCACTTCCCAAATGGCTGTCGGACTGGCAGGAACTGGGAGAAGAAATTGTGGATTCACGGGGCGTGGTCTTTGATCTGTTTTACAAACAGTATGAGGCCGGTGATGTGGTTCTTGGAGGCAATTGCGGTACATCTGAAGATAATATGTATCTGGTATTGATCCAGTCTATCGGGATGGATCCGGACGATACGGGATATTCCACATTGCCGGGTTACTTTACTCTGGCACAGAACTATCCGAATCCGTTTAATCCGGAAACGTCCATTGAATTCACGGTGCACAAGCCGGGAAATATCCGGCTTTGTGTATTCAATGTGATCGGGCAGCTGGTCAAGGTACTGGTTGACCGTGAATTCTCGGCAGGAGAAGTGGGATATACAGATATTGCCGTCTGGGACGGCACGGATGTGCGGGGCATACCAGTGGCAACGGGTTTATATTTATACAGAATCGAGCAGGATCATTTCTCGCAGACGCGGCGAATGATTCTCATGCGGTGATGGGAGAAAGAATGGCAGCAGTGGTCCTTTTCGGATTGATCTTCGGCAGTTTTCTGAATGTGGTGATTTATCGGCTGCCCCAGGGACTCTCCCTGGTGCGGCCGGGTTCCCACTGTACGGTATGCAATAAATCCATTCCCTTCTATTACAATATCCCGATTCTGGGATACGCCGTCCTGCGTGGAAAATGCGTGAAATGCGGTGTGTCTTTTTCATGGCGTTATCCGCTGGTCGAAGGTCTCACCGCTTTGTGTCTGGCCGGTCTTTATCTCGTATTTGGAATGACTGCCCAGTTTGTTCTTTACGGTATTTTAATATTGTTTCTTATTCCCATTGCATTTGTCGATCTGGATACAGGTTTGATACTTAACAAACTGACTTTTCCGGGTTTCATTTTGGGAGCTGCGCTTGGTCTCGGATTACAAGTTGAAACATGGCTGTCCATGCTGCTTGGCGCAGTGAGTGGCGGCGCAGTAATCTGGCTTTTCAGTGTACTGGGAAAACTGATTTTTCGCAAGGAAAGCATCGGAATGGGGGACCTCAAACTTCTTGTTATGATAGGGGTTTACGTCGGTTTTCCGGATGTGCTGTTGTGTCTTTTTTTCGGGATGGCGGCCGGTTCCGTCATTATTTTGGGGGGGATGATTTTGCGTAAAATTAAACTGGGAGATACCATCCCATTTGGTCCATTTGTTGCTATAGGTACATTGATATTTCTGCTTCGGGGAAAGCTTATTCTGGACTGGTACTTAAGTCACTTTCTGCACTAGGCGGAAAATCAATGGGGCCTGGAGGAAAAAGGTTTATCATGGAAATTGAAAACGGAATTCAGAATGACCTTGCGCTGCAATCGAACCTGAGTGCGGAATCCGGAAGGAATGGAAGAAAACAGGTTCTGGTTGTGGATGATGATCCCCTCGTGGTCAGAATTTTAAAAGAACCGCTGCAGCGGGAAGGTTATCATGTCCGGGTTGCATCTCATGGACTCGAGGCACTGAAAGAGGTCAAGGAGAGTCGTCCGGATCTGATTATTCTCGATATTTTAATGCCCATGCTGGATGGATTTAAAACGGCACGGCTTTTGAAATTTGACAAGCGGTATCAGGACATACCGATTATTGTACTGACCTCCAGGGCCACGGAAGGCGAACGGAAAATGGGGGAGCAGGTCGGTGCGGACGAATATCTGTACAAGCCGTTTCGGCTCCCCAATGTACTCAATGTTGTAAGGCGGTATCTGGATGCCTAAGGTTGCAGTGACACCACCAAAAATCAAAACAGAACGGGATCAGGACCGTATTCTGGCCAGAGCACTTGTTGAAAAAGGCGTTCTGTCCATTCAGCAGGCCAAGGCCGCGCTTGCGGAAATGAGAAGCGATAATGGTCCGGATCATCTCGAAGATGCACTCATTAAATCGGGTATGGTGGAACAGGATGTCATTCTTGAAACCAAAGCGTCCCTGTGGCATGTGCCCTATATTGATTTGAACAATTATGAAATTGATCCCGAGGTTCTGGAACTGATCCCCGGACATGTGGCCAAACAGCATCAGTTTTTCCCGCTCTTCAGGATCGACGGCACCCTGCTGATTGCCATGGCCGATCCCAAAGATGTGAATGCCATCGACGAAGTCACCCGTATTACACAAATGGAAATTTCACCGGCCCTTTCTTCCAAGGATGCAGTGGCCGAAGCCATTTCAAAGTATTATGGCGAGGAAATCGTTCCGGATTCAGACAAGGTGACGAATGAAGAAATCCAGACCATCATCGAGAATATAGAAGCCTCGGAAGAAGATACCGCCGGCAAGGAAAATACACAGGCGCTGGAAGCGCTGGCGGAAGAGGCGCCGGTTGTCAAGATGGCCAATATGATTTTGACACAGGCCATTGTGGACGGGGCATCGGATGTGCATATCAACCCGGAAGAACAGGGCGTTCGTGTCCGGTTTCGAATTGATGGTGTCCTGCGGGACAGCATCAGCCTGCCCAAGCATCTGCAGTCCGCTGTCGTATCAAGAATTAAAATTCTTTCAAATCTGGACATTGCCGAGAACCGTATTCCGCAGGACGGCCAGATGCGCATCAAACTCAAAGACGGCCGCAATATTGATATTCGCGTATCAACACTGCCCAACGTACACGGCGAGAACGTGGTGATGCGTATTCTTGATAAAAGTGAAGCGCTTCTCAAGCTCGAAAATCTGGGTTTTGAAGAGGATATTTTGAAGCTGGTGCATGGCCTTCTCGCCAATGCGTATGGCATTATCCTGGTGACGGGTCCCACCGGAAGCGGAAAAACGACCACCTTGTATTCGGCGCTGAATCATCTGAATTCCGTCGAGAAAAATATTATCACACTGGAAGATCCTGTGGAATACAGGCTGCCGATGATACGTCAGTCCCAGGTGAACGTCAAGGCCGGAATGACCTTCGCCAAAGGTCTCAGGGCGATTCTTCGTCAGGACCCTGATATTGTCATGGTCGGTGAGATTCGAGATTCGGAAACCGGAAACATCGCGGTACAGGCCGCCCTGACAGGCCATCTGGTTTTGTCCACCCTGCATACCAATGACGCCGCCGGTGCAGTGACCCGTATGAACGAAATGGGAGTCGAACCGTTTCTTATCGCCTCATCGGTGCTCGGTGTACAGGCACAGCGGCTTGTCCGGACAATATGCAAGGAATGCAAGGAGGAGTATGATCCCCATTATCCCATTCCGGATGAAATCCTGGAAAAACTCGGTCTGGAAGATGCATCCGATTTGAAATTCTATCACGGTGCAGGATGTAAAAAATGCCGCAATACGGGATACAGAGGCCGGGCCTCCATTATGGAAGTTCTTCCCTTGTCGGAAGGCATCAAGGAACTGGTGCTGAAAAGAGCCCCTTCGGACGCAATCAAGGAACGGGCAATCGACGAAGGCATGCGGACGCTGCTTGAAGATGGCTGGGTCAAGATTTTTAAAGGCATCACGACTCTGGAAGAAGTGATGCGTGTCACAAATATCGGATAACAAAGATCACGGGGATACGAATATGCCGGCGTTTGAATACAAAGCAGTCACCTCTTCGGGAAAAATTATTACCGATATCATTGAATCGGCAAACCGGCAGGCTGTATCCAGGGAGATATTCAAAAAGGGGTACCGCCCGATCGCTATTCGTGAACGAAAGGGCGGCGCTGCGGCTGTCGCTGCGTCAGGCAGCGGCAAGGGTTTAAACCTGGACGCTCTCTTTGCCAAAAAAATCAAAACCGAGGAAATCGTTCTTTTTACCAAAGAGCTGGTCACACTGCTGAAAGCCGGCGTGCCCATGCTGACGGCCCTGGAGGCCCTGGCATCCCAGAGCAGCAAGGAATTCGGCGTTGTGCTCAATAAAATCTATCTGGATGTGATGGCGGGGAAAAGTTTTTCCCAGGCCCTTGACCAGCATCCCAAGGTTTTTTCCAAGTTGTATGTCAATTCCGTATATGCCGGTGAAATGAGCGGTTCGCTGGATGACGTGCTGGACCGTATGGCCGTGGTGCTGAAACACGAAGAAGAGACCAGAAACAAGGTGAAATCGGCCATGAAATATCCCATTATGGTCACAGTGGCCATGATTGCCGCGTTTGCCATTATCATGACCATGGTGGTTCCCAAATTTACCGCGATATTTGAAAGCATGAACATGGCACTTCCGCTGCCGACAAAAATATTGATATCTCTGAGTTATATATTTCAGAATTATTTCTTGTATATCATCATTGCGGCCGGCGCATTCGGTGGTTTCTTCTATTACTATACGCATACTCCCAAGGGACGGTACTGGTGGGATGACAAGCTGATGAAAATACCGCTGATCGGCCCCCTTCTGACAAAAAGCGCCATGGCCCGTTTTACCAAAATGTTCGAAACCCTGAACCGGAGCGGTCTGCCCATCCTGCAGACGCTGCAGACCGTATCGGGTGCGGTAGGAAATACCGTCATTGAAAAAACAATCAAGGATGTGGCACTGGGTGTTGAGAAAGGTCAGGGTATTTCCGGATCCATGAAGAAATACAGCCTGTTCCCGCCCATGGTGGTGCGCATGATCGCCATTGGTGAACAATCGGGATCGCTGGACGACATGCTCGAAAGTGTGGCCAATCATTATGACGTCGAAGTGGAATATGCGATTAACGGACTGACCCAGATGATCGAACCGATTCTGACCGTGGTCATGGGCGGTGCCGTGGCAATTATGGTGATGGGTATTTTTCTGCCGATGTGGAATATGGTCGGTGCCATTAAATAGAAAAAACCGGATAATGAGAATGAAAATGAAGGATATAAAAAAAGGATATCGGCATTTACGTGAAGAGAGGAGGTGATGCAGCACGGGTGTATTCTATGTTGACGAGGGGTAGTACGCAGGGAAAAGACTGTATGCTTGAAAAACACATTTGCAAAGAAAGGAGATTCAACATGAAATCCCAAAAAGGTTTTACGCTGGTCGAACTCATCGTCGTGATCGTGATTATCGGAATTCTGGCGGCCATTGCCGTGCCGAAATTCCTGAATATGTCCGATTCGGCCAAGGCAGCCGCATGTCTCCAGAATCAGTCCAACCTGGAAACAGCCGCGGCCCTGTACTATGCGAATGAAGCCGTAACCACCGGCGAAGGAGACTATCCTTCCGCTCTTGGCGATCTGGCAACCGGTGGATTTGTTGATGCGGTTCCTGACTGTCCCGGTGGCGGTACCTATGGAATCAACTCAACAACCGGTGTTGTAACCTGTTCTTCGCACGACAAACCCAGTTGATGAAGCGGGTCTGAACTGGTATAAAAATCGGGTTTTGGGAGGAAGGCTCTGCGCCTTCCTCCCGGACCCTTATGAGACCGGGAGCATCCTTTTATCATCGCCAGAAAAAGGAACGTAAAATGGCGGCAGAAGAGAAAAATTTCAGGGAAGAAAAAACAAAAAAACGCAGCAGGGGATTCACACTTATCGAACTGACGGTTGTCATCGTATTTATCGGTATTATGGCCGGCGGGGTGACGCTGTCTATTGAACAAATCAATGAAAACAGCAGGCTTTCCAACGCCTATTACAAAGCACTGGCCGATTTCAGGTACGCCCAGGAAATGGCCATGGCCCACCGGCGGCCGGTCATCATCCGGGTGAATGTGAGCTCCAATCTCTACAAAGCACAGTACAATGACAATTCTGAATATGTGACAACACCTTACGGGGGCGAGGACATGCGGATTTATCTCGGCAGCGGGGAATACAAGGATGTGGTGATTACGGATACGGAACTGCCGGGTGAGGTGGTGATTATCAACAGCAGCGGGGTTCCCGATAATATATCGGATGATGAAACAGTGATGATGCAGCTTAACGGCCGGATCAGGATATTCATCGAGCCTTCGGGTTTTATTCACATTGAGGATATTACAGGAACACATGGCTGCGGACCGCATTGCTGATTCAGCCAATCCGGATGGATGGGATACGCGACATGAAAGTTTTAAATAAAAAGTTCAAGAAAGCACGCGGACAGGGAGGATTTACACTGATCGAGCTTGTGCTGACCGTGATCGTGATCGCCACGGCTGTGGTGCCGCTGACACGGCTGACCATGACAAACACTAAAGGAATTGCCCGGCAGGTCACAACAACGCGGGCGATATTTCTGCTCAGGGAAGGCGCTGAAATTATCAGTTCGTATTATGCCAGTCAGGGATATACCGCCACGATATCCAATTGGAGCTCGATTTCATCGATGGTGGGAACCGTTTCAGATATGCCCGGATTTACCCGGACTGCGACAATTGACGGAGAAACCATACTCAACGGTGTCTATCTCCGGGAAGTGACGATCACAGTGACGCATTCGGGTGGAGATATTTCACCGGTTAACCTGACGGTTTGGGTTGTGAAGGACGGGACAGTATAGAGGATCATGGGGGTGAGAAGAAAGACATGAATATACAGAAAACAAAAAACAGGCAAAAAGGGGAGCAGGGGATGACCCTTATTGAACTGATCGTGGTATTAATGGCCAGCAGCGTGCTTATTGTGGCTACCCTGCCATTCCTGCGAACCAATATCGCTTCGTATATCAACATTCGAAATGCCAAGGACGGCGCATCCATGGCGCGGATCGGCTTGAATACCATGGTAGCAGCCTTGCGCAGCATGACCTCCTTTGAAGAAGGCGAATCAGACGGAATCCGTTTCGATACATATATCGGCAGCAGTGCTGAAAGTAACTGGCAGTTCTGGTTCAGCGAGGACGACCGGTGCATTTTCAAAGACCAGGGAAGCGATCTGCCACCTTGGACATACAGCAGGACATCCCCTCTGATTGTAGAAGTCAGCGAATTCCGTCTGCGATATTTCGATGAAGACGGAACGGAGATCTCAACGCCCATTTCCGGATGGAGTTCTGCCAGGGAAGATGTCCGGCGTATCGAAATCCTTGTCAGTCTTGCGGATCCGGATGGAAATACGCTTACCCTGAAAACCCAGGTGAGTCCGCTGGGAATTCAGGAATAGAGTATTGTTAACAAACAGATATCGAGGCATGATATGAAAAAGGAAAATGGATTCTGGACTGCCTTTATTCTGATTTTTCTGACAACCATGGCCTCCATGGGGTTGGGTGCGGCACTGTTGATCCGAAATGAGGCCATGAGTGTGGAGAAGCAGTTTTCATCATTGCAGACCGATTATGCGGCCATTGCCGGGGCACGCTATGCCCTGGCCAGAATGCAGCTGGGAGATCTGGAAGAAGGCACCACCTTTTATATTGGCGGCACCAGTGTTCTCATGGATTCGTCCATGAATGAAGACGGTAAAACGGTTATCGATGTATATTCCACAACGACGGGTAGTCTGGACCCTATTACAAGTCATATGAGTGTTTTAATGGACGGGCCATGGAATGTGGAAGACAAAGCCATTTTCTCCATCGGGAACACTTCCTGGCTGATTGATGTCCGGGATGAGGACCGCGTATCGAATGACTGGTACAATTTCGACGGTGATGCCCAGGAGGACGACTCAATACCGGTAATCAATACGACGGCATTACTTGCATACGCTATCAATCAGGATGCCAGCCATGAGATTACCGTTAATTATACAATACCAGCCGATTTTCCCACGGGCGCAACCGATTTTTACGGATCTTACGGGGGGTATGTACAGCCTCATGTTTTTTATGTGAACGGCGATTTAACGGTCAACCACGGCCTTACGGCATACGGTATTTACTGGGTAACCGGCGATGTGATACTGAACGGCCGCGCCAAGATCATGGGTGTTGTGTATCAGGGCAATTCATCATCTGAAGTCATCTTCAACGAAACATCAGGCAATGAACCGCGTATTACGGGCGGTGTCATCACGGCAGGGCGCGTCAAAGGGGACGGTCTTTTTGACGGAGGGTATGTCAATCACGACCGGGATTACATGAAGACATTCTGCGATCTTTTCAGACAATTTCCGGATGCGCCGCCTGTTCTTGAGTTTGAACGATGGGAATACGCTGAAGGAAATTAAAGGATATGAATATGCCCGGATTCCTGCAGATGCAAAAAACCCCTGTGTGGCCGGAAGTGCTGAGTGTTGATATCGGCACACGGAATGTCAAGTATATCTACCTTCGCCGCAAAGGGGGGAAACTCTGGATAGAGAAATTCGGAAAGTTTGCTCTTGGAAAAGAAGGCGGTGAGGTCACGGCGGATTCGATTCGCCTTGTTCTCGGCAAGATGTTCGCCCGCAGCAAGGCATTCCGTAAAGCCAAAGTCGTTGCGGGTGTGGAAGGGCCGTTTGTTGTTGTCAAGAAAGACGCTTTTCCAAAACTTCCCAAAAAGGAACTGGACGAATCCGTGTTCTTTGAGCTCCAGCAGCATTTTGAAAATGAGGGCCACGAAATTGAGGGTCTGGCTTTCGATTACATCACGCTAGGGCAGAGCACATCAAAGGCGGATCATCTTGATCTTATTACGATGGGCGCGCCCATTGACATGGTCCAGGATAAAATTCAGGCGTTTGTCACTGAAGGCGTGGTGCCGGCCAAAATCACACCCAACATTCACGCTCTGAAAAAGCTGTGGCCGTATATGCCGCTGAGTGAGCAGCAGGAGGTCATTGGCATTCTGGATATCGGTGCGGAGCGCAGCCTGCTGGTGATTTTTTACAAGGGACAAATTGACTATTATCGTGAAATCGTTATCGGTGGTGATGAATTTACCAAAGCCATCACAGGAACGATCTTTCATGAAGGAAAAGCCATTCAGTTTACATACAGCGAAGCGGTTGAATTCAAATACAAATACGGCTATCCGATGGGCTTTTCGGAAGGCATGACATTCCGCGGGGCGCCCCTGACAGAAGTGGGGGCCATGATGCGCCCGGCCGTGGAACGGATGACCGGTGAAATTCACCGTTCAATCGGTTTCTATGCTGATAAATCCAGCGGCAGAGAGGTGGAAACCCTGTATCTGACCGGCGGCGGCGGGCGCTTGAAACATTTACCCGATGTGCTGGCAAAAAAACTGAATATCCCTGTATCCCCGCTTCCTTTCCCGAAAGGTATCGACGTTACAGGCGGCAAAGACCGAGAAAAAGCTTTCCGGCAGAATTTTCTGGATCAGGCGATGAGTTTTGCCCTGGCACTGGAAGAAAACACGGCGGGGAATCTGCTGCCTGCCGAGATGAAAAAAGTCCACCGGATGAATTTCATCCACCGGGCTGTTCAGGCGGCCGCCATTGTGGTTGTGCTGATTATTGCTGGTTTCTGGACCATGATCGGTCTTGAGGTAAAAAGAATTAATAAGGATATAAACCAATTAGAATCAAGAGTTAAGAGATATCGATCCAATGGTCAGGTTTTCGCGGCGCTATCTCTTGAAAGACAGGGACTTACCGGAAAAATAAACGAATTACAGAAGCGTGGAAAACAGGATGATAAAGTGGTTCGGTTCTTGCAACTTTTTTCTCACGCGGTTCCGGAACCCCTGGAACTGGTATCTCTGCAATTGAAAGAGGAGATGATAACACCGGAAGCCGGGGACAGAAACCAGCGTAAGAAAGCGGAGCCTCGTCGGGCCTCAGTAATCGAAATACGGGGTTGTACGGAACAGGTAGACAGTGATTGCGGGATTTTTGTGGCACAGATGATTCTGGATCTTGAAAAATCAGCATATTTTGAATCGGTTCGCCTTGATGAAGAAGTATATCCGGAAAATGAATTACCCGAAAATGCGCCAGAAGAGGCGAAGTATTATTATTTTCGTGCAAAGGCAGTATTGAAAAATGAATCCGATAGCGGCAATACTTAAGAAAATCGGAATCCTTGCAGGGATTCTTGTGGCGGGCATCGTTGTTTGGGTGCTTCTGATTTACATGCCTGCCCAAAAAAAAATAGAAAAGCTGAATATCGAGAAAGCGCGTCTCGAAGAAAAAGTCCGTGCCGAAATCTCGGACCAGCAGGTTCAGTTTATGAAGAATATGGTTGACACTCTCATTGTGAAACTGGAAAGAGCTGAAGCCAGGATTTACCCGTTGAACAGGCTGCTCAAGCTCGGGGAGGATATCGACCATATATGTTCGGATTTCGGTTTGAAACTTGTTACCATAACGCCGGATTATTCACAAATATCGATTATTTACAAGGAACAGCAGGAAGTGTCGGAACTGCCTGTGAGTTTTCGTGTGGAAGGACAATTTTCCCAGCTTGCGGAATTTCTGGATGCCATACCGACATTTCCTTTTCTGATGCGGGTCAATGCGTTTAATATAGAGAAGCTGGATATCGTCAAGGATACCAAATTGATGATCGAGTTAAAAGGGGCCGTTGTTTTGAGGAAAGAGAGGGTCGATGAAGTTACCAATGAAAATCTAAATTTGCCGAACAAAGCCTGACCGCTGTTTGAAAAATCCGGTTAGGATGTCTGGAGGAATTACCATGTTGAATCGCAGCGGGTCGCAGAACCGTATTTACGGCAGCATACTGATTGCCCTTGCGTGTGTCTCCTTCTGGCTGACCTGTACACAGTCATCACCCATTGATCCGACCCAAACGATTGGTGGTACGATTCCTATTTTCAGCAACATGGAAGCGACCCCTTCCCAGATTATCATAGGAAATCAGTCCATTATCCGGGTCCGGCTCGTGGATCATGCAGGCAATGCCATCACGGGTGCTGTTGTTACATTTCAGGCAACGCTGGGTACGGTGGATATGGAAGCTGTTACAGATAACAGCGGGTGGGCCGTCATTACATTTCGAAGCGGTCAGGGCATCGGTGAGGCAAGAATTACTGCAAAATACCTTCAATCAACATCCCGCTCCGTCACAATTCAAATATTATCACCAAACAGTGCGCAGATTCAGCTGTCTGCGGCAAATGAAGAAATATATGCCAATGGTCTTGATCACACCACGCTCACGCTGGTCCTTGGCGCAGATACGACCGGGACCGGACAGGACCGCACAGTGGCGCTGACAGCGAGTATGGGCACCATTCAGCCCTCTGTCACACTTTCCGGCGGTACCACGATGGCAAATATCATCTATACAGGACCCGCTTTTTCGCGGGATACCACGGTGATCATTACCGCCGCGGAAGAACAGAATACGGCTCTGACAACAATTCTTCTGAAAGGCATTCAGTTTACATTGATGTCGTCAGCCGGGACAATGATTGCCAATGGTGAGAGTCAGGCCACCATTACCGCCATTGTCAAGGAAACCCGGACACAGATCGGTATTCCTTCATCGAGCGTTTATTTCGGAACATCGCTGGGAACCATTCCTTCATCGGAGACAACGGATATCAGCGGTATCGCCCAGACTGTCCTTGTCAGCAGCACGAATTCCGGTACAGCCGCTGTTGTGGGAAGATACGGGAATACATTTTTGGATACAGTCCTTGTCGATATGGTCCGGTCCGACTATCTCATCGATATCACACCCTCTGCCTCAAGTGTTCTGGCGAATGGCATGGAAACCATCTCGATTAATGTTCATATTCAGGATCAGCAGGGACAGAACCAGGAAGATGTGGCGGTCCATTTTCATTCCGCCACGGCCACATTGACTGATACGCTGGAATTTACCAGTATATCAGGAACAGCAACCACGACCGTGGGACCTGTAGCGAGTGTTGCCGATGAAACCGTCCGGGTCACGGTGAAAGTGGGCGAAATCAGTCAGGACATACAACTTCTTTTTACAGGAATCAGCTTTAAGATGGAGGCGAATCCCACCGTGATTGTGGCTGACGGACAGAGTCAATCCGTTATTACAGCGACTCTGAAAGAATCGGTCAGCCGGATCGGAATTTCCGATGCCGAGATCCGCTTCGGATCAAATCTGGGCACCATTCCGAGCAGTGCCACCACGGATGATCAGGGACGTGTTCTGGTTCATCTTATCAGCGGACAGCAGATCGGCCTGGATCAGGTGGTGGGTTTTTACGGCAATTTGCTTTCAGATACAGTGATTGTTCAATATACAACATCCATTCCTCCCTCAATCCAGAGTGTCTCTGCATCTCCTCAAACGATACTGGCAAACGGGACGGCACAATCGGTTATTTCCGCCAAGGTAGTGAACAGCAACGGCTCTGCCGTATCGGGCACACCAGTCAGTTTTATTGCCACTTACGGCACAATTGAAAGCCAGGCTCTGACAAATTCGAACGGAATCGCTTCGGTTGTACTGACATCTGTTGCAAGCACCGTGGACATTGAAGCCACTGTCACCGCCCGTATCAGCGGTTCTTCGGCGAAGACTGTTCCGGTTACGTTTCAGGGAATTTCTCTCGATCTGACAGCCAATCCCGTATCCATTCTGGCGGACGGTCGCAGCCTCTCGACAATCAGGGCCACACTGAAAAAAACATCCAACCAGGTTGCCATTCCGGGTGAAAGCGTTTATTTCGGTGCCACACTCGGCTATATCCCAAGCCAGTCCGTCACAAATCAGCAGGGGGTTGCCCAGGTTTCGCTTCAAAGCGGCACACAGAAGGGAACAGCGAAAATCACTGTCCATTACGGCAATCTGATTCAGGATTCCACCAATGTGATATTTACCGAATCCATCCCCACATATATCAATGTGTCGGCGACACCCAAGGTGATTCCCGCCGATAACCAGAGTCAGTCCACCATCAAGGCCATCGTATCGGATGCGAATCTCAATCCGGTGCCGGACGGCACCCTTGTTACATTTGATATTGTGGAAGGCGCCGGTTCCATTGAGGCGCAGAAAACCACTTCAAACGGGGTTGCCTCCAGTCTGCTTACGAGCAGTTCGACACCGGATACCGCCAAAGTCCTTGTCAAGGTGGGAGAGCTGGTTTCCGATACGGTTGAAGTGATTTACAATATCGGGGAAGTCACCCGTGTGGATCTGAACGCCGATCCGACTTCCATTCCGGCGGATGGTGTGACCACCAGCAAGATCAGGGCCTATGTCACGGATATACTCGGGAATCCGGCTTCCAATGTGGCGGTGCAGTTTACAGCCAGCATCGGGAATATCGCTTCCAGCAGACGTACTGATGAAAACGGTATTGCGGAAGTGGAATTTTCAAGCACACAAATCGGACTGTCCGACATAACAGGCATTGTGCGGTTATCATCCAGCGAAACCGTTACAGGCAACACAACTGTTGATGTACTGCCGGGATCGGCGTTGTCCATCACATTGTCCTATGCGCCTTCCTATCTTTATGTGCGCGACTGCGGCAAGAATCAGACAGTATCGGTGTTCGCAGATGTACGGGATGAAAAAAACAACCCTGTTGAAGACGGCACCTACGTACAGTTTGCCATTTTTGCATCTCCAGGATTCGGGGATTATATCAGTACGAACGAACCTGTGCCGACTGTGGGGGGGATTGCGCAGGTTACCTATAACAGCGGCACCCGCGCCGGCACGGCCAGAATTCAGGCCCAGGTCACGGACAGAGACGGCAATCCCGTGGAACCGGCTGTACTGAATATTTCAACGGAAATTGTGGTCTATTCCGGACCTCCCTATATTGAAAATGTCAATGACGCTTCTTCATCGCATCTGACCATCACCACGGCTCGTGAAAATATATGGTCCTGGCTGGATACGACATTGGTGAGTATTCTGGTGGGGGATAAGTACAACAATCCTGTACAGGAAAATACGGCCGTGTATTTGACAACTTCCGGTGGTGTTGTTACCACCCAGACTTTTACGGATTCCAACGGTGTGGCCAATGTGCTTCTTGAGAGCGGGAATCCGCTGCCTGTCATTAACCGTTATTACAATTATATCGGATTGCAGGATCCCAACACCGGCGGAATCATCCCTGGCCCCATTCCGGATATGGAAGGCGGGCGTGTGCTCAATTCGGAGGGCGGGTATGGCGAAAATGACGGTATCGTACGAATTCTTGCCCATTCCGAAGGTATTGATGAAAATAATGAATCCGCACGTGCATGGGCCGTTGCATCGGTGATCTATTCCAGGGGCATTCCGGGAGGTGAAAGTACGGCCATGGCACCCCGGTTTACAAGCATCACAGATGCAGATACACTGAATCCGGGCGAATACGCCAATATTATTATTGAATTATGGGACGTGAACGGCAATCCCGTTGTGGGTAATTCCATCCTGGAAGCCTCACTGGAACCGACTTCGGCCAAGGGTGAGTTGTCATGGGAAACTTTGACAACAGGCGATCCCGGTACCTGTTACTACTATCTGGCCGTCTATAATACCATCGATCCGACAAAAGCGGATGACCGGCCCGGATGGGTCAGAGTGATGATTCATGTGACCAGTGTCAATGGTGTGGGTTACATTTATACGGATTCCATATATCTGGCCAAGCCGTTATTTTGACAACCGAATTTATTGGAGAAAGTGAATGCCATTTTCCAGCAAAAGACATATTGTTCTCAGTGGCATACTGGTTTTCTGCCATTTTTACAGTGCCCGCGCACAGATTGTCGGCAATCCGATCGAAGTGCGGGGTGCGAGGGAATGGACTGTGGGTCTTCATGTTAATTATGCCCGCCAGGATATAGACAGCCTGCTGACCACATCCAAACGGCTTTTGGTCAGAAGCACATGGGGACTGACACCACATCTTGATTTTTATTTAACAGCGGGTGCCGTGCAACTGGATATTTCGACAGGGGAACCTCAATTCAGTGATTATGCGGGAGCTGCTGCTTTTGCCTACGGTGCGGGATTCAATTTCGCCCTGCAGCGTATCAGTACCGAAAGACCTGTTGGCGTCTGGCTTGGCGGGCATATTCTTCGTTTTCCCTCCAATGGCAGTTTTATTGAATCCCTGACCAGTACGGAAAGCGGTATTTATCGTGAATTTGAAATGATGTATGACTGGCTTGAAATACAGGGCAGTCTGGGACTGATCGTTCCTGTCGGGCGCTTTCATTTTTATGCCTCTTTTGTGACGGTTTCGATCACAAGGCGGGACACCAAGGCTGAATATCTGATTGCCGGCGATTCAAAAACACTGAACGGGGAAGACCGGGCAAAATACAGAAGCGGTCTCATGAATGCCGCTCTTGCGGGTATCGAGCTGACATTGCCCGGAAGACACGCCGTGACAGTGGAATTAATGTATCGTAATAAAAAGGATTACCGGGTGATGGCCGGAATTTGCCAGACTGGCATCGGTGCACCATAAAATGTATTACCAACGAGTGTTTTATCAGCAAGTGACAGGAATAAAACAATGGCTTTAACAAAAAGAGACAAGCGGTCATTAATGATTCTTGGTGGTTTTCTGGTTCTCGTCGTCTTGTATTTTGTTATTTTCGGTTCCGGAGATAAAAAACCACCGGCCAGTCAGGCGTCAAATCCCATTATGAATACGGGTGGTGCGAAAGCCGGCACAGCAGTCGCCGTACAGCCAAACTCGGCCGGTAAACCACCCGAGGCTGTTGTATATAAAGACTGGGGAAGGGATCCCTTTAATTCCAAGGTGAAAGTCGAGCGAAAAGAAGCGCAAAAGGCCAAGGCCAGAGCCAAATCTGTTCCGGTACTCAAAGTACAGGCCATTTTCTGGCGGGAAGGCAAGCCATTTGTTCTGGTGAATGATGAGGTCATGGGTGAAGGGCAGCAGAGCAATGGCATTCGTATTGAAAAAATTGAGTCAGACAAGGTGCAATACCGGCGGGGGGGAAGAACTTATACCGCATTATGGAGAAAGCCATCATGATGATTCGAAAAAAAATCATTTCTTTTTGCCTTGTTTTCGGCAGCCTGATATTGCTTGCTTCCGTGAGCCGGGGTGAGACAAATCTGCTGTCATTGAAAAAAGGGGCGAAAGGAAACCGGTATTGGGCCGTGCTTCATTTTGATGATTCCGCCCCCTGGGTAGGTGTTGCCCAGAGCAAAGGCACACAAATATCTCTTTATTTCACGGGCCGGTCCGATAAATGGGATAATCAGGAATTGTATCTGGATCCTTCAGACGATATACGGATCAGAGTTACACAGTTGAGACGAAATCCGGATTATTTTAAAGCGGATATTTTCTTTGACGGAGAAATGCCACTTGCAGTGCTGAAGCATGACCGGGATATTGTAATTGGATTGAATGATTTTAGATTGCTCGAAGGAAAAATGATCGGAACCGGTGAGAGCGTAACCCCGCCCGGCCGTCTTGTAAAGGTAACGCCCAGGGTGAACAGGGATAAAATCACCACGTCATTTGAATTTGACGGCGGGTACGACTGGGTCGGATATGTCAGGCCATCCAGTGAAGAAGTGGCTTTGCTGATACGTGGCGCCAGGCTGTTTACGAACGATAATGATTTTTATTTTGAGGAAGGGCCTCTTCAGACTGTCAGCCTGCAGCAATCCGTCGATGACCGGAATCGCTTCAAGGCGGAAATGTTTTTTGCGCCGACATCCTCGTTTTCCATTGTCAAGGGAACGGAAAACCTGATTGTCCAGACGCCCAACACAGCCACAGATACAGGCGCCTATGCGACGGCATCATCAGGTGTTCCTGACCGGATGCAGGATACAGAATTGCAGGAAAGCGGAGTACAAACAGATCTTTTATCCTATGATACCGGGAGCCGGCAGGAGACTCCCGTTTCAGAAACGATGGATACGGGTACCACCGTAAGGGAGCAGGTGGTCCAGGATATTGAAGAAGCAGGCAGAGAACCGGTCGAAGAGACAGAAAGTCCCATACCGTGGAATACCATTGTCGGATTCTCTTTCCGGGATACACCGCTGAACGACGCGCTTCGGCTTATCGCCACCAGCAATGGATTGAATATGGTGATCAGTGAGGGCGTTGAAGGCAGTGTTACCATGAATCTGGAAGATATAACACTTCGTCAGGCCCTGGACCTGGTCGTGCACACGCATGATTGCGAGTATATTGTTGACGGAAAGATCATAACGGTCAAGCCGGTGGGCCTGGCCATTGCAGGAGGACGTTTTACCAAGATTTACAGGCTTCGATATGCGGATGCCAATAATGTCAAGAAGATACTCTCCACCATGGTTTCAAGCGACAGTCTGGTCCAGGTATTCCATCCTGAATTTCTTGAATTTACTGTGGCTGGAAAGGCCCGCCAGGTGGCCAGAAGTGTGGCAGTGCAGGGTATCAGGCGATCCAGTATTCTGATTGTGACAGAAAGACCGGAAAAAATCAAGGAGATTGATATTGTTATCGATGAGCTGGACCGGCCGCCCATTCAAATACGCATTGAGTCAAAACTGGTGGAAATGTCACCTTCGATCAACGACAAACTGGGCATTGACTGGGACAAAACCCTATCGGCGCAAATCTTCGGCAGCCAGCAGGTCGGAGATGAATATATCGATTATTCGGCAATTAATTTAAATCCGGCTGAGCACGGGAAATGGCAAATGGCCTCTCTGAGCAGTGGACAGTATCAGGTTGTGCTCGATTTTCTGAGACAAAAAACCGATTCGAAGCTCGTGTCCAATCCGAGTCTGACGACCATGGACAATGAAGAGGCCTCAATCAGTGTGGGCACAACAGTGCCGATACCGCAGATTCAGCGCGGACTGGGCGGTTCCGGCGATATGGTCACGTTCGATTACAAGGAAGTCAATATACAGCTCAATGTCACACCCCATGTCGGCCGTGACGGCAATATTACAATGTACGTCAATCCGGTTATTGAAGAGATTACCGAATGGACTGAATACATGGGGCAGCGGGCCCCCATTACGGCAAAACGCAGTGTGAACAGCATTGTGACGGTTCGTGGCGGTGAAACCGTGGTCATCGGCGGACTGATCAAAAACAAGAGAATCATGACAACCAAAAAAGTCTGGCTGCTGGGCAGTATACCACTGATCGGGAAATTTTTTGAACACAGACAAACCGAGGAAGTGCAGACCAATCTGATGATTTTCATTACACCCAAGGTTGTGGAACTCAGTTAAAAAGAAAATGTAAAGGCAATTGAATGATTTCGAGGGAACAGGTCAACCAACTGCTCCAGCATGCAGTCAAGAACCAGGCTTCAGATATACATTTATGTCAGGGATATCCTCCCATTGTCCGTATTGATGGAAAACTCCAGGCGCTCAAAGGAAAGGTTCTTTCCAAGCAGGACATGGAAGATATCCTCGTCCAGATCATGGACGATTTTCAGATGGAACGTTTCAAGAAAGATCTGGAACTCGATTTCGGGTATGAAATCCCTGATGTTGCCCATTTTCGTGTCAACGCATTTACAAAACTGGGTGGATATGCCATGGCATACCGTATCATTCCGGACAGAATCAGAACGCTTCAGGAACTCGGGATGCCGCCCGGTGTCATCAATCTGGCAGAGCATATGGAGGGACTCATACTCGTGACCGGTCCCACAGGGCACGGAAAATCCACAACGCTGGCAGCCATTATTGACAAAATCAATGAAGAGCGCAACTGCCACATCATTACCATTGAAGATCCCATTGAATACACACATAAAAGACGGAATTCCCTGGTACAGCAGCGTGAACTGGGGCACCACACCCATTCGTTCGCCGCATCCCTCCGAAGTGCACTGCGTGAGGATCCGGATGTTATTCTGGTCGGCGAAATGAGAGATCTTGAGACCATTTCACTGGCCCTGACAGCTGCTGAAACAGGACATCTTGTACTATCCACGCTGCATACCAGAAACGCCCCGGATACGGTCAACCGTATCATTGACGTTTTTCCCGCAGAACAGCAAAGTCAGGTTCTGATGCAAATATCGAGTTCGATTCTCGGTGTTATTTCACAGCGGCTGATTCCCATGGCACAGGGAGTCGGACGAGTGGCTGCTGTTGAAGTAATGATTGCCAATTCTGCCATCAGAAACCTGATTCGTGAACGAAAATTTCATCAGATACCGTCCATTATGCAGTCGAGTACATCGATTGGCATGACCACCATAGATGACAGTCTTGCCAGTCTGGTCAAGATGGGCAAAATAACACGACAGAACGCCCTGAAATACGCGATACAGCAGGAGCGGTTTGATGGATCAAAAGCAATAAAATAAAAAGAATTTCCAAAAAAATTAAAAACCTTCAAACGGACTTGACATGAAGGTTTTATTTTTGTATATTTCATCAGATAATTCGAATATGCTAATAATCGAATGGAGGCAATATGTCCGGGACATCATGCGATTTGATCATCATCGGAGGCGGACCTGCCGGATTAACCGCAGCCATTTATGCATGCCGTGCACAATTAAAAGTCGTGCTGATCGAGCAGATGATGCCGGGCGGACAGGTTGCAACCACTGAATGGGTGGAAAACTATCCCGGTTTTGAAAACGGTGTCAGCGGGTACGATCTCATGCAGCATATGGAAAAACAGGCCAGGCAGTTCGGTCTTGAAATCGTATCAGGTTCGATCGAAAAAGTACGGTTCCGGCAGGGCGTGAAAGAAATCACCGCCGGTGGCAGGATTTATAATGCAAAAGCCATTATCATCGCGACAGGATCTCACCCGAGGACTGTCGGTGTACCGGGAGAAGACAAGTTCAGGGGACGGGGCGTATCGTATTGCGCCACATGTGACGGACCCTTTTTCAAGGACAAGGATATTGTTGTTGTTGGCGGCGGCAGTTCCGGTCTGCAGGAAAGTTTATATCTGACCCGTTTTGTCCGGTCCATCGAATTGATCGAGGTCCTGGATCATTTGAATGCCGAAAAAATCCTTCAAAAACGGGCTTCCGAAAATGACAAGATTTCAATTCATCTGAAACATGCTTTGGTGTCCATTAACGGAGATCAGAAAGTAACATCTGTCAGGGTCAAAAATCAGAAAACCGGTAAAGAAAGGGAAATCAAAGCAGATGGCGTATTTGTATGGGTTGGTCAGAGTCCCAATACCAAGTTTCTGAAAGATGTGATCGAACTGGACCGGTGGGGTTTTATCCCCACCAGTACAAAAATGGAGACGTCTGTTCCGGGTGTTTATGCGGCCGGAGACGTTCGTGTCAAAGATGTCCGGCAGATTGTGACAGCTGTTTCCGACGGTGCTGTTGCCGCAGAAATGGCTTTAAAATACATCGAGGCAATGGAAAACAACGAGGCATGACCATGGAAAAAATGAAATACGACGAGAATGCCAGAATTTTAAAAGCCATTGCCCATCCCACACGGCTTCAAATCGTCGAGATGATTCGTACAATGCAGCCGTGTGTCAAGAATATGGAAGAACACCTGGGACTGGCACAGTCCAACATCTCCCAGCATTTATCCATTCTGAGAAATATCGGTATCGTGGAAGCGGAAAGAGATGGCAACCAGGTGTGTTATCATATCAAAAATAAACTGGTATCCAAGGTACTGGATGTTCTTGATGAAAAAACAACATCTCATAACAGGAGGCAGAAGCGATGAGCAATGAACTGACATTGACGACCGAGAACTTCGAAAAGGAAGTACTGAAATCAGACATCCCTGTGATCGTAGACTTCTGGGCAACGTGGTGCGGTCCATGCCGGATGCTGGGTCCGGTGGTTGAGGAAATCGCAGGTGAATACGCCGGCAAGGCAAAAGTGGGAAAGGTCAATACCGAGAACAATGCAGAGCTGGCCGGCCAATATGGTGTCATCAGCATTCCCACGATCATTTTTTTCAAAGGTGGCAAACCGGTAGATCAGGTAATCGGTGCAGTACCGAAAAAAACAATCACTGACAAACTGGATGCCCTGTTATCATGAAAATCAAGATGGAGCGGATTACGATGAATATTGTTATCGGTGTTATTGCCGGTGCGGCCCTGGGCTTTTTATATTACAGGCTGGTGGGATGTCCGAGCGGTGCCTGTCCCATTACGAGACATCCTGTTTCAAGTACACTTTACGGGGCTCTGATGGGATTGCTTATTGCACTCAGCGTTAAATCCTGATATTCGCCGCATCATATTGAATATAATGAAAATACGAAATATTCTGGAGGATAAATGAATCATTCCAAAAAATCCATGGCATTAATGATATTTCTTGCACTGAGCGCTGTATTATTTTTATGCGCAAACAATGATCAGGAAGCGGTCCGGGAAACAGGGACCCCTGCGGCAGGATCATTTGAACTGACCGATCTGGAAGGAAACACATTAACGCTGGAAAATTATCGGGGTAAAGTGATTATTCTGGATTTCTGGGATACATGGTGTCCGCCGTGCAGAAAGGAAATTCCCGATTTTATTGCACTCCAGGATGAATATGGTTCCGAGGGATTTGTGGTGATTGGTGTTGCCTTCGGGAGAGAAGGAGTAGAGAAAGTAAAAGCGTTTGCCGAAGAAATGGGTATTAACTATCCGGTGGCAGTTGCAACGGAGGAAATTATGAAATCTTACGGACCGATTCAGGCTATTCCCACGACCTTCATTCTGGATAAAAACGGCCGGATTTATCAGAAGTACACGGGATACCGTGAAAAATCTGTTTTCAGGAATGATATCCTGAAATTACTCAAATAACAGGAAAAATGTCATGAGAAGTGGATCATTTTGATCCGTCCCTGTCCTGACAGATTCAGTATAACATCCTGAAAACAGATCAAGGGGGGTGATCATGCTTCGCGAAGAAGATAAAATTGAAATAAAAAAACGTCTTGAACAGCTTGAAGGTCCGGTGAAACTGATTTATTTCACCCAGAATCTGGCCGGACAATGCCAGTACTGCAAAGAGACGGAAACACTGCTGAAAGAGGTCGCTGACCTGCACGAAAATATTCATCTGGAAATTTATAATTTTGTGACAGATAAACAGCAGGTTGAAAAGTATCAGATCGACAAGATTCCGGCAACCGTCATTGAGGGTAAAGAGGATTATCACATACGATTTTATGGTATTCCTTCAGGGTATGAGTTTGCAACATTTCTTGAATCCCTGTTGATTGTCGCTTCAGGGAATTCCGGTTTGCCTCCCAATCTGCAGTCTGAAGTCAAAAAGATCGACAAACAGGTTCATATTCAGGTATTTGTCACCCCGACATGTCCCTATTGCCAGAGAGCCGCATTGACAGGATATCAGCTGGCCGTTGAAAATGATCACATCCGGACCGATGTGGTGGAAGTGTCCGAGTTTATGCATCTTGGACAGCGGTACGGTGTCATGGGTGTTCCCAAAGTCGTTATCAATGACAGTCACGCTTTTGAAGGTGCACTGCCGGAAAATATGTTTGTTGATGAAATCAACAAGGCCCTGGCAGAAGAAACATGACCCTGTTTTTAACATGAGAATCTCTCAAGGCCGCTTGAGACGGCTGATGAGTGATTTTTTAAACCGCATCAGGGGGATATAAATCCTGAACCGGTTGGCAGAATCGTGCCGTTTGATTAATCCCCTATCGGCGCGGGAAGTTTGTAGGCGATCAGCGGCATTGATGGTCGTACACTTTGTACCACATTGCCTGCAGCCCCGGGTATTCCAATCCGGGGTTTTTTCATGATATTATTCATTTTCGTGGCATAGGATTTGCGTAATTCAATGTCAAATGATATATGAAATGCACAGATCGGAAAATTTTTCCTTTTGAAAGCATTTCCAAAAAACAAGTTCATAATGAAACGCAGCCTGGTGTCGGGCAAACGAGGAGGGTAAGACGTTGTCAAAAATACTGATTGTCGATGATGATGCAGGCATTCGGATGCTGCTTTCGAAATTTTTGCAACGTGAAGGTTTTGAAATCGTCCTGGCCGAAGACGGTCTGGAAGGTGTCGAGATTGCCAAGAAAACCCATCCTGACCTGATCATTCTTGATGTCGTTATGCCCAGAATGGATGGCTTGACAGCGGCACGTTTGATTAAATTTTATAAACCTTTAAGTGAAGTTCCGATCATTTTTCTGACCGCGAAAGATGCCGATAAGGAAATTGAGCTGGCGCAGAAGGCCAGGGCAGAAGTATATATCACCAAACCATTCGATGTTCATCAGGTAATCCGCGAAGTGAAGGGACTGCTGGAGTAACAGGGAGATTGATTGATCGATGAGTGAGACCAGCCATTTGGTGTTGTTTACACTGGAAAATCAGACATTTGCCATTCCCCTGGACGCGGTTGAACGGATTGCACGGGTTGCTGAAATCACCCCGTTGCCAAACGCACCGGAAAACATTCTCGGTGTGATCAATATCCAGGGAAAAATACTTCCGGTAGTAAACCTGAGAAAGCGTTTTCATTATCCGGATCTCGAACTTGATCCTGAAAATCATTTTATTATTGCGCAGACAGATAAAAGGAAGCTGGCGCTTCTTGTTGATGGTGTGAACGACATTGTGGAAAGCAGAAAAGACAAAATTGTCCGGGAGAAGGATATCCTTCCGCATATGGACTGTATCGAAGGTGTTTTGAAAGTAGATGATGATATTGTACTGATCCATGACCTGGCCCGATGTCTTTCCATTCATGAGGAGAAACAGCTGGACAAGGCTCTGAAGGCAGTATAGGTTCCTTCTGGTATTGACAAACAGGTTTTTAAAATCAACAGAGACGGTCAGCCATGTCAACAAAACGTATTCCCAATACCCTTCTGATGGAATTCAGTCAGTTTGTTGAGTCCAATATGGGACTTTTCTTTGCGGAAAATCGCTGGCTGGATTTGCTGCGCGGAATAAAATCAGCTGTTTATGAGTTCGGATTTGATGATGTGGAAGCGTGTATGCGATGGCTGATGTCCGCGCCTCTGAAAAAGGAGCAGATTGAGATTCTGGCCGGCCATCTGACTGTGGGTGAAACCTATTTTTTCAGGGAAACAAAAATTATCGAGGCCCTTGAACAGCATGTTTTTATGGAATTAATTCGTGAAAGACGTAAAAACAAGGAGAAACGGCTTCGCATATGGAGCGCCGGATGCTGTACAGGTGAAGAACCTTATACCATTGCGATTCTTCTCAGTCGCATGATTCCCGATATCAAAGACTGGAGTATCCATATTCTGGCAACAGATATCAATCCGATATTTCTGAAAAAAGCCACGGAAGGCATTTACAGAGACTGGTCGTTTCGTGAAACACCTTACTGGATCAAGGAAAACTATTTTTCCAGAACCAAAGAGGGGTGTTACGAAATCAAATATGACCTTAAACAAATGGTTAAATTTTCCTATCTGAATCTCGTTGAAGACAGTTACCCGTCTCTGTTTAACGAAACCAATGCCATGGATGTGATTTTCTGCCGAAATGTCATGATGTATTTTTCTCCGGATACTGTGAAACGCATCGTACATCGTCTGTACAATGCATTGCTCAATAATGGCTGGCTGATCGTCGGATCCAGCGAAGCGTCACATCTTTTTTTCCCGCAGTTTGTTACGGTCAATTTTCCCGGTGCGATTCTGTTCAGGAAAGATGAAACGATCTCCGATCAGTGCAGGCATGTGGAAAATATCATCACAAGCGGTTTTGAAGAAGATCCGCTGGAATCCGTGGATCATCAATACTTCTCAGGGAAGATCAGACTGCAGGATTTCGAGATGTCTGCAGAAACAATCGTGGCGGATGAATCGGACGATGATGTACCGGAGCCGGTTCCCGATGAGGCGGAGAGTGCGGCAGTATCCGATGACAATGCGGAACCGATAATAAAAATTATATCGGAACTTTATGCAAGGGGAGAATACGAAGAAATCATTGAAATGGTGATACAAAAAATGGAGAACAACGGGCATGATCCGGAAATTTTAAGTATCCTTTCGAAATCATATGCCAATCAGGGACGCCTGGATGATGCCTTGAAGTACTGCAATGCGGCGATCAAGTCGGACAAACTGAATCCGAGATATCATCATTTACATGCTGCAATACTCCAGGAAAAAGGTCAGATTGATAATGCCATCGATGTTCTCAAGCGCACACTGTATATCGATCCGAATTTTGTGCTGGCGCATTTTATGCTGGGAAATTTGAAACGTCAGCAGGGTAAATTCAAGGAATCGGCCAAGTATTTTGAGAATGCATTGTCCATTCTGGAAACACATGACCGTGAAGATATTCTTCCGGAATCGGAAGGTATGAACGCCGGCAGGCTGATGGAACTGATTCGTCTCACCAATCGAGGAGAACTTCCTGCATGACAGATTCCAGACAAAAGAAAAATTCTGCAAAATCAGCAGGAAAGTCACAAGGCAAAAAAACAACTGTCAAACCAGGCATTCCGAAAAAAGACCCGGCTGTAAAAAAAGGCAGTGAAAAAAATAAAACAACCCCCTCTTCGCGCAACAATAAGACGGCCGCGTCCAAAACCCGATACGGTCAGACAGATCAGAGACATAACAGTGAAATGACACGCTCTGTTCTTCTTGATATGGATTTGCGAACCAAAAAAATACTCGAATCGCGGGCCAGAGAGCTCGCAGAGATACCGGTATATGATGTCTTTCATGCGGAATCCACGGAAGTGGTGGAGTTTGTGCTGTCCTATGAGCATTACGGCATTGAATCCCTGTATGTTCAGGAAGTTACATCAATGAAAGAGTTTACACCCATCCCAGGCACACCCCCGTTTGTGATGGGTATCATCAATGTCCGGGGACACATTGTTTCTATAATCGATATCCGGAAGTATTTCAGTCTTCCATCCAGCGGGCTCAGCGATTTGAACCGTGTGATCATCGTCGAACACGGGCCGATGGAAATGGGTATTCTTGCCGATAGTATCGCAGGTGTCAGAATGCTGACCAAAGAGCAGATTCATCACTCTCTTCCCACCCTGAATGATGCAAGGGCTGAATATATCAAGGGTGTAACTGCGGAAGGACTTATCCTTCTGGATATGGATAAACTGCTTTCAGACAGCAAACTGATCGTATATGAAGAAGTAGAATGATGAATGCTTATGGAGCTTCAACACAAAGGGAAGAGGTGCTTTCAGTACGCAATTAATACATAGGAGATTGTCATGCTGAAGAAACTTAAATTCAGGTATAAAATCCTGCTTATCCCCGGGCTGGTAACCATCCTTTTTGCGGCCAACTTTTTACTTGTGATTCTTTTTTCAAAAAGCAATGAAAAAGTACTGGTCAACGTGGTCAACGGGTATACGCCAGCTTGGGAATTGAGCCGGGATCTTCTTGATATTCTGAAAGAGGTTCAGCGGGGACTGCAGGATGCGGTTGTTGGCCAGGATGAGGAACAATTGCGTATTGCCGGGGATCTCCGTTTCGAATTCATCAACCGGATCGAGCTGGAACGGGAAAATCCGGTTCTCAATGAAACGGATACGGAACATTTAAAAACAATATTCAACGAATATTTTGATCTGGCAAGCACGACCTCGGCCAGGCTTCTCAGAGGAGAAAGCGGAGCCGATCTGTTTATGTCCATGGAAACCATGAAAAAAAGATACAATGATATCAAGGACAGACTGGAATCCAACATTCAGCGTGACAAGAGGAACCTGTCACAGAGTCTTGAAGATGTAAAAAATAATAACAACAATCTGATCGGATGGTCCGCAGGTTTTATTGCAGTCATGATTATTACCACTTTTATACTCAGCTGGCTGATTCTTCAATCCATCATGTCTCCTCTGAACACGGTCATTCAACTTGCCGAACGCGTGGCTGACGGGGACTTGACCATGGAGGTGGCGGATACGGATGCCAGTGACGAAACAGGCATTCTGCTTCATACGTTTGAAAAAATGGTCGGTAATCTGAGGGATTTGACCATTCAGATCAAGGATGGCGCCAATGCGCTGGCAACAGCTGCGACTGAGATTTCCACATCAGTCACGCAAATTGCCGCTGGTGCAACGGAGACAGCCACCGCAGCCAATGAAACCGGAACGACTGTGGAAGAAGTGAGGCAGACAGCCCTGGATTCCAACCGTAAGGCGAAACATGTATCGGACAGTGCACAGAAAGCTGTTCAAATATCCCAGTCCGGAGAAAAAGCCGTGGCGGAGACTCTGGAGGGAATGCGCCGCATCGAATCCCAGATGGAATCCATTGCAGAAAGCATCATGCGTCTCAGTGAACACGGCCAGGCCATTGGCGGCATTATCGCCACAGTCGAGGATGTTACGGAGCAGTCCAATCTGCTTTCTGTCAACGCTTCCATCGAAGCGGCCAAGGCAGGAGAGCAGGGAAAAGGATTTGCGGTGGTGGCCCAGGAGGTTAAAAGCCTGGCAGAACAATCACAGCAGGCAACGAGCAAGGTCCGGAATATTCTCGATGATATCCAGAAGGCAACCAGCAGTGCCGTGATGGTAACCGAGCAGGGCACAAAAGCTGTGGAAGCCGGTGTGCAGCAGTCCAGCGAAGCAGGCGATGCCATTAAAAGGCTGGCCAACAGCGTTGCGGAAGCAGCCCAGGCTACAACACAAATCTCTGTGTCCAGTCAGGAGCAGCTGGTAGGTATGGATCAGATTGTATCGGCCATGGAAAGTATCAAGCAGGCCAGCACACAAAATGTGGCGGCAACGAAACAGGTGGAATCGGCTGCGCATGATTTGCGGGAGCTCGGTCAAAAACTGAAAGATCTGATTGGCCGGTACAAAGTATGACATGATATGCGCGATTATAGTTATGTATGACGAAATCAATCACGAGAAGGAAAGATACCATGGATAAAGAATTTTTTAAACAGATTATTGGTATTTTCCAGATGGAATCGGAAGAGCACGTTCAAACCATGAAAAAAGGTCTGGCGGATCTTTCATCCGCTTCTTCTGAAGATCAGCAGCAGGAAATACTGGAAACCATTCACAGGGCAGCACACAGTCTGAAAGGTGCGGCCAGGACCGTCGGGCTCTCTGATGTTGAGCCGATTTGTCAGTCCATTGAAAGTGCCTTTAGTCAGTTTAAACGGGAAAAAGTGGTGGTTCCTCCTGATGTGCTGGATTTGTTTGAGAGGGCTGTGAATGAACTCGGCGGCATGCTTTCAACCCTCAACACGGAGGGTAAAATCGAAGGCGATAAGGGTGGATTGATGCATATGATTGAAGAGATCAATGACAAACTGGCTTCTATTAGTAGTGAATAATCTCATCGGTGCGTGAATCGGAAGAGCGTCGGGAGTTGTGATGAACTTTCAGGAAGACGATTTTTACCGCGAATTGCTGTCCATGTTCAAGATTGAGGCCGAAGAGCATATTAAAAATATGTCCGGCGGTCTTTTAAGTCTGGAAAAAGCCACTGATCCCCATGAGCAGGTGGATCTGGTGGAAATGATCTATCGTGAAGCTCACAGTCTGAAAGGCGCTGCCAGGGCCGTCAACCTGAGTGACGTTGAAGCCCTGTGCCAGTCGCTGGAAAGTATTTTCGCAAAACTTAAAAAGCAACAGCTTGAACTGGTGCCTGAACTCTTTGATACAATGCACAATGCCGTGGACATGCTGTCCGATATGATTGAGGCACCGGGTGAAGTGAAGAGCAGTGATATCCTGCAGGCGCTGAGCCGTATCGAAAAAGGGGAACTGGTAAAAACAGACAAAGCAACAACCAACAAATCCACATCTGATACAAAGCAGCCGAAACCGCCGGAGAGGACAAAAAAGCCGGCAAAGACAGAAGAAAACGGGAAAAAATCAGAAAAAACAACGGACAATAAAACCCGCACTGATGATCAGGACACTGAAAAAACTGATAAAGAGGCGGATCAGAAACATGTTACAGCATCGTCAAAAGCATCATCCGGTACAGTCAAAGACATGCTTTCCGACACTGTCCGCATATCTACAAAAAAGCTGGATTCACTGCTTCTGGAAGCTGAAGATCTGCTGGCCGTCAAACTGACCGTTGAACAGTACGGCCACGATATCAGGAACGTAATGAATACATTTGAAACATGGAAAAAAGAATGGGAAAAACTGTCTCCCGACCTCCGGCTGTTGCGCCAGCTGACGGAGAATAATAACAATAACAAATCAGCAGCACCTGCAAACAAGGAGGCCGAGCAAAGCAGTCAGATCGGTGTAAAAGCTCCCGTAACCAACACCCTGGATTTTCTGGATACACAGAACAATCAGATGAAATACATGGAAGGCCAGTTGAATGCCATCAGCAAGCTGGTTGAAAACAACGCCCATGTGCTGAGCGGCAAAGTGGACGGTCTTCTCGAAGACATGAAAAAGGTTTTAATGCTTCCTTTTTCAACGCTTTTTAAAATACTTCCGAAAGTCGTTCGTGATCTGGCCAGGGATCAGGATAAAAAGGTGGAACTGATCGTCCGCGGCAGTACCATTGAAGTAGACCGCCGCATCCTTGAAGAGATGAAAGATCCGTTGATTCATATTCTTCGCAACTGTGTTGATCACGGTCTTGAGAAACCGGATGAACGCATCAAACATAAAAAATCCGCTGTGGGAACGATTACCATTTCCGTGTCCCAGCTTGGCGGAAGCAAGGTGGAAATACTGGTATCGGATGACGGAAGGGGCATTGATCCGGAACGTGTCAGGGAAGTCGCCGTTAAAAAAGGCATTATCAGTCAAAGAAAAGCGGACGATTTGACCGAACATGAAAGCCTGGCTCTGATTTTCCAGTCGGATGTATCCACAAGCCGTATTATCACGGATATTTCGGGCCGTGGATTGGGACTGGCCATTGTCCGGGAAAAAGTGGAAAAGCTGGGTGGTACCGTAAAACTGGAAACGAAAAAAGGGGAAAGCACGCATTTTCGTCTCGTTCTTCCTGTGACACTGGCCACATTCCGGGGAATTCTTGTGCAGGAATCCAACATGACGTTTGTTATTCCCACTGCCAATGTGGAACGTGTGCTTCGTGTGAAAGAGGATGCCATCAAGCGTGTCGAGGACAAGGAAACTGTCAATATTGAAGGACAGGTTTTCAGTTTCGTAAGAATGTCGGACGTGCTGGGCATTCAGAAAAAGACACCGTCCTTGCGAAATACCGGATATTTTCAACTGGTTGTTCTTGCAGCGGCGGAAACCAGAATTGCATTTGGTATTGATCACGTTATCAGTGAACAGGAAGTACTTGTAAAAGGACTCGGCAAACAACTTTCCCGTGTGAAAAATATTGGGGGAGCCTCGATACTGGGTTCCGGTAAAGTGGTGGCCATTCTGGACGTATCTGATTTAATGAAATCCGCAATTAAAGTATCAGCCAGTTTTAGCAGGTCGGATAAAATGGAGGCAAGCGCAGTGGAACAACGATCCATTTTGATAGCTGAGGATTCGATCACATCACGGACATTACTGAAAAACATACTGGAATCGGCTGGCTATCATGTTAAAGCAACTGTCGACGGTGTGGATGCCCTGACCGCATTGCGATCTGAAGAATTTGATCTTGTGGTTTCGGATATCGAGATGCCCAGAATGAACGGGTTCGATCTGGTGCAGCAAATCCGTGGGGATAAGAAAACCGCGGATCTGCCGGTTGTTCTGGTAACCGCGCTGGAATCGAGGGAGGACCGTGAGCGCGGTATCGATGTCGGTGCAAATGCATATATCGTCAAACGGAGCTTTGACCAGAGCAATCTTTTGGAAGTCATCGAAAAACTTATTTAAGCGTTATCGGAAGGTCTGCTTCCATGATTAAAGTATTAATAACCGAAGATTCACCGGTCGTCCGAGGATTCCTTGAGCATGTGCTGAATTCAGATCCGGATATTCAGGTGGTGGGGACCGCACAAAACGGAGAAGAAGCTGTAAATATGGTGGCAGTACATAAACCGGATGTGGTCACCATGGATATTCACATGCCCAAAATGGATGGATTCGAAGCAACCAGAAAAATTATGGAAACCAACCCGGTTCCGGTTGTAATCGTCAGCGCCAGCTGGAATCCGGAGGAAGTGGACAAGACTTTCCGATCCATGGAAGCAGGTGCCGTTGCCGCGCTTGAAAAGCCGAGGGGATTTGGTTATCCGGATGCTGACAGCTCCATTCAGCAGCTTGTCAGTACGGTGAAGATGATGTCGGAAGTCACCGTGGTCCGGAGATGGACCAAAACACGGTTTCAAAAAGCCGAGGCACTGAAACCCAAGAAGAGGAAAGAAATTCTTGATCTTCCCGAAGTTCCGGATATGAAGATTGTCGCAATCGGGGCTTCCACGGGCGGACCGATGGTTCTTCAAACCATTTTATCCGGATTGATGAAAGATTTTCCCCTTCCGGTCGTAATTGTACAGCATATCGCTCCCGGATTTTTGCCTGGTCTGGCCGACTGGCTCAGCCGGACCACGGAAATACCCGTTCATATCGCCTGTGATGATGAAAAGTTGATGCCCGGCCACGCCTATCTTGCACCGGATGCCAAACAGATGGGTGTTAATAGCAGAAACAGGGTGGAACTGAAAAATGCGGCACCCGAACATTCCGTATGCCCGTCTGTCTCATATATGTTCCGGTCCGTGGCACAGAATTTCGGACGCTACGCGATCGGGGTGATCTGTACGGGTATGGGGCGTGACGGCGCAATGGAATTGAAATTATTGCGGGACAAGGGCGGATACACGATCGCTCAGGACAAGACCAGTTCCATTGTTCATGGAATGCCCGGAGAGGCCATCAAGCTGGACGGAGCCATTGATGTGCTGCCACCCAAGCAGATTGCCGAACGCCTGAGAAAACTGGTAATAAAGGAAAAATCAAATCTTGAGTTGAATTCAATGTCCATCGAATCATGAGGGGACATCATTTGAAGATCTGAGGATTTATTATGGTCGAAACACAGCCTAAAAAATCTTTTAATATCGGTGTGGAAATACTGGTTGTCGAAGATAGTCCGACCCAGGCCATGCACCTGAAATACATACTCGAGCAGCACAGTTATCAGGTCACAGTGGCAAAAAACGGCACGGAAGCGCTTGAGTACATGCGCACCAACAAACCGACCATTGTGATCAGTGATATTATTATGCCCGAAATGGATGGATATGAACTGTGCCGGCAAATCCGTGCCGATGAACATTTAAAATTTATCCCGGTCATTCTTTTAACGCAGCTTGTTGATCCGCGTGATGTGATTCGGGGGTTGCTGAGCGGCGCCGATAATTTTGTTACCAAACCCTACAGTGAACAGTTTCTGATCTCGAGGATCCAGTATATCCTTGCCAATCAGGAACTGCGGCGAAATGCCATCACGGAGATGGGAATCGAAATATTTTTTGCCGG